>JGI24158J21664_10011547_pt1 | contig 11747 bp, 9 predicted proteins | sample Ectturendosymbi3_FD_21664 | JGI IMG/M metagenome (IMG submission 21664)
CAGTTGGAAGTTGGCATTACTTATAACAGGATGTTATGCAATGATTTCACTGGTCCGGCCCGCTTCAGATTAAATATGCCTGAAGTGGTCCTGGAACGGAAACGAGTTTAACACCCCTGATCTAATGTTTTCTGATGATATATGCGTGTTTGGCCCTAGCATTAGTGGACTTCAACATGTTCTGAATATTCGTGATGCTGCTGAACACGAAATCGCTTTTAAATGCAACATAACAATTGGTGTATTTTTCGCCCCGAAAAGTGTAAACAACCTGTTCCATCGAATGTTTTTCTAAATGGTGTACGTGTACAATTTTCTGACCAAGTTAAATATCTTCACGTATCAGTAAATGGTTCAATGAAGGACGACAATGACATCCAGAGGCAAGTGAAATAGCTGTACTGGCAGCAAATAAACTAAGAGGCTCAGTGATCAACTGCGGTAAAAACACTATTCCGTGCCTGCTGCATGCCAATGCATGCTTGGCAATTGTGGAGCAAATACACACAGACTAGTTATGAAGCGCTTGCGAAATGCCTACAACAATGCCTACCGATTGTGCATTACACACCCGGAAACGTAAGCTGTTTTTTTAAAGGAAAATTTTAGGCACCTGGTATGGACCTGCAGGGACCCGATTTCTCTAATTCTAGGGATCCGTTTTTCTTTGATTCTAGGGACCCGATGATGATTTTTTCTGACTTTATGGAACCCAATTTTCAATTCTGGGGACCCGGATCGGGTCCCTAAAACACCTGGTAAGTGTTCGCCCACACCAGGTTAACCCTCATGTTAGAACTTTTGATACCATGTTTAGAAACTATCTGCATGGATTCGTTCACCGATGTGAATCTTCAACTTTTTTTATCGGATCACTTCAAAGGTCTGATACTTTTACAAGACTTAATTTTTCCTCCATTATTTAACGCTCCTGCACGACGGTGACTAATTGCAGTAGTTGCTGGTGCATTGCCTTAGCACCTGTTTTTCTTCAGTATTGCCTTTGCGTATCAATCCAAACCTTCTGTGTGCTTCGTGGTGCCTCGGATTTTACATTTTCTTGTGACTCCTCTGCCATTCCCGCCATGTCGTGGATGTGTGCAAGCCAAATACGTAATAAAATTGATGTTATAAAACAAGTAAAATGCCAGGCGTTAAATCTTGCTTTAGATTTACCAAAAATCTACGACAACCGTTTGAAAACAAACGGTTGTCCACCTCAAGCAAAAAATATCTTGTATCAAAACAATTTACATGCTTTGGGCGTCCCTGAGCATCTCCATCCGACATTTTCAGCCAGCTACTTCAGAACCTGATGTTAAAATGTCTTCATTTTTTCCTACTGCCGAATTACTATTTGGTGATGAGTGAAAGCAGTTATAGCTGGTGCGCTGTTTCAGTGTTTGGCATCTCACTGTGTTGTCTGTGTTTGGCATCGTTACACCTGCTCTGTACTGCGCTATGACTATCCAGTTTTGTGTTATTCGAGTTCCGTTGTGATGTGACCTGCGAAAACTAAATACACAAAACACCAACTACTGCGTCTACCGGTCGAAAACCCAAGAACCGTTTGGATAGAATGAGTAATAATCTATTATCCGTATGTTCTCCAGAGTTTTAGGTAGAGATCGACCGATATGCCTTTTTTGTGGCCGATACCGATATATCGGTCATTCATGGACCGATACCGATTACCGATATTGCAAAGATTTTAAGTCTTGTATTCTGCTTCATTACCAAAAATATATTCTGTTCTATGCCTTATTTTTTATCAAAAACTTCAAAAATCAGGATTTTTTAGCTAAAAATTTTCAAATTGCAGCAATTTCAATATTTTGCTATAATTTTTATTTAATCTGATTAATGATGACGCTTTTGTTTTGGCTGCGACGGCCGACGCGTGCTTCATGGTTCATCTTGTATGCTTGTTCATGAAAACGCACCTGCTAGTGTTGCTGCAACATAACTGTTTTGACTCGGTTCGTTGTGCTTTCTTGCGCAAGTTGTCTGCATGCGTGAGGAATATAACAGCATTTTGTGTGAGGAATATAACACCGTTTTGCCAACACCTACTGAGGCCGATACCGATATATCGGTAAAACCCAAATATCGGCCGAAAGGTCGTTCAGACCAGAAATGAAATCACCGTCAAACATTTGCAGAACATTGATCAGTACATTTGGTGTGGCGATTCTTGTACAAATTGTTAAAAAACTTTAAATGTCGGAAATCCACAAGCGCTTGTTGCATTCTGAGAACAAGTGCAATAAAACAACCGAATAGTAAAAAAAAATAGTAACGACATTTATGCTACTATTTAGGATTCAGCAAATTTAAGCAGAAAATGCAAATCAGAAACACACCGTCATAGTCGATGAGCGAGGTGCAAACACTTCCGAAACATAACCGGCGGAGACATGTCGCAAAAGTAGTTTTACTTAGCAGTTTTATATCTTCCAAAGACAACGCTATCAGTCAAGCCATGTGGAGACGATCATGGGTCTACGACATGACCAGATACCAAAGAGTTATTGTGACCTGTTTTTTTTCGGTCATAGATCGAAACGTTTTTGAAATGACGGGAAAAAATTAAGTCATTTCGGTCAGAATCTTTGAAAATATAGGCTAAAAAACACTGTTATGGTGAGTTTTAATAGAATTGTGAAACAAATGACCGATATGTTTCAGTGACCAAAATGTCCCAGCAAAAATAAACGAAATGTTTCAGCGAAAAAAAAAGATTGTGACAACACGTAAGTTTGTGTAAATAGTAATGATTGTGTCATTATCAAACCTATAGACCTGGTGCAAGTTAACACTGTGAAGAAAAACACATGCAAGTCAGACAGTGCAAACTCTAACACAACGATACTAACCTTGTAGAACGAGTCCATTGATAACAAGACTACCCACGGAAAATCCAATGCTTGGATAATCTTTTCAGCAACAGTTGTCTTACCAGATGCACTACCTCCACTGATTCCTGGAAAACGAAAAGCAGTCACAAAAAGTCAATTTACAATACACATCCGCTTACTACTGCTCTTGTTGCAGCAGAGAAAAGACAATACTGTGTAAAACTTATTTAATTCATATTTACACTATAAGCAGTCACTTTTAATCTTGCGTATTATCCCTTATTTCAAAGCTTTCTGCCTATTGACTCATACGCATTTGTAGAGGTAAAAGAGTAAACAAAATTGTTAAGGGCAATTTTATTTTTCAAATGTTCAAAGAAATAAACGAAAGAAAAACGGTTATGAACCTTGATATAACCTATATGCACTTTTTGAGAACAGTGCGTAGTAACACTTCTCACTAGCCTGCTAAAAGGAGTCATTTTCGGAAGTCTGACCATTACAGACGCAGGTATTGAAAAACTAGTTTTATTAGCAAGCTTCAAAAAATGACCCACTCATTTTCCGATGGGGCTGAATTTCTGTTAGATCACTGTTTTCATTTCATTGCCTTGCTACAGAAATTTTCGTTGGTTATAGGTGTCGTGCTATAACATTTGTGCAAACTTTTGGTATCATCAATGTAAATGTGGTTACCATCTTCAAAAATTAAGAAAATACCAAAAATCACTCAAAAGTTTACAGTCGACGTAACAGGGTAACAGTGCAGCTCGCAGTAACAAAATTTCAGAGCACAGTGGCCCCCCCCATCGAAATTCAGTGAACACCGCTGCGCTAGATCATAAACAACCCCTGACAAGATCTCAGATCAACCAGGTTGATTCGAAAGGTTTACGCAGATTCTAAGACCAAGGAGCTTCGAAGGCGTATCGCATTTACGAAGAGTTGAAAACCACTAAAAGTTTGGCGTGCATGGATGAAAATCTTGGAAAGAGTCAACTCATCGCGAACTAACATGCACTGGGCTATGCACACATTGGAATAGTTTACTATATAGCTTAGTTGATCGAGCATACAAGTTTCCAATTCATACTCGGCGTTTCATAATGACCTAATGAAAACCCAAGATTTTCTTAGGTAATGGATAACCGTGTGCATCATTGAACCTGAGGTATATGTTGCTATTTTAACAAAAGCACGTTCCATATAAAAACAGCTTCTAATGGTCGAAGAGTAAGTCCATTTGTATGGGTTTACCTTATCTTGGACGTAGTTTCTTGAAGATTTGTTGTATATTCAAATATTTATTGAATGCTTAACTACCATTTATGTGGTTCCACTTACATAATACAGTCCCGGCGCAACCTTATTACACGATTAAACGTACACAACGGTGGCGATGCTGGAGTTTTGGAACACTTCTTATGCAACCCATATCGTTGAATTGACTTTAGTAGCTGGAAGATCCTTTGAAGTGCTATTGGTAAAGAAAAAAACTGCTGTTACTCAAGTCTTTTCTTATTTAGAAGATGAAAGCCTTAACTATTATGTAGTGTTAGTCTTAACTTAACTTTTAACTATTAATTGCAGTCTTACTTGACTTGTTTTGTGTGGTGTTAAGTGCATTTTTACTCAAAAGTTGCACAAATGCCCGGATGTCTGTCTTTCTCTTTCGTACTTTTCATACAAGTTTCTTCTCACTGGTGATGGCTCCAATATAAATACAAGCTAAAATTGGGGAGTGCTTTCAATTACTGTGGCTTTGCTTTTCCGCATTCAAATTGAAAGCTAGTCAGTGAGTGTTCAGACAAACTGAAGTAAAGAATTGTGTTGAATGAAGTAAATAACAAAAAAGACTTGAAGTCCCACAAAATAGATCTTTTTACTTTTACACCTGATTACACACACTGCACACTCATTTTGGAAGATATATTTGATCTCACCTATAACAAACGCTTCTTTTAGCTCTCCATGCTGATTGTACCATGGAGGTCGTCCCGCAGTGTAAATAGTTTGTTTGGTAGTCTGCAGGACACTGATTTGCTGAAAAACGTTGATATATGTAAGCCACAAACGTCTTAGAAATTAAATGTCAAGCAACTGCATCACACATAAACATTATAGCTGTAAAACAAAGAAAACTGCTTTGCAGAAAGTCATTAATGCTTTTCAACAGCTTCTTCATGTGCAGTGAAAGCGTGTTCTCAACCCAGCTAGTATTGCTCAACTGTTTTCTTTTTCTTATGAGAAACCAAAAAGATAAGGTCTCTAATTCACCACACAACGCTCTCAAATGACATGGATTTGACGTCATTTTTTATCTGATTTTTACAGATAAAAAATGAAAACACTGATGAAAAACAATGGATGGTAGAAATTTCATCTAAAATTTCAAGATTTGTGATGATTGTGAGACAACTTTAACATTAGCTTTTATCAAATAGCATAACGATATCAAAATCATGCTTTCAAGCTACCTAGGATTAATGTTAAGCTTTTTGACAATACTTTGCATCACAAAACAACAAGGCTGACAGAATCTCCGCCTTTTGAATACGAAGTGTTTTCNAAATTTCTCATCATTTTAGATGTATATATCTGATTTGCTACCAAGTTAGGCAAATGAAAATAAAAAGTCTTAAAGTTTAGTAGAATAATATTTATTCAAAAAAATGAGATTGAAGCATTCAAACATATGTGGATTTCATATGCAATTTCATGTGGAATCTGGGTTTCCAGGCTTGCTCTTATGGACTTTATGGGGTTTCACCTAGTGTTTCCTAAACTTTCACAACGAATTCTTCTGATACTGGCCCAGATCCTTTGACTGTACACAAACAAGCAACCTCTTTAAACTTTTTGTACCATTCTAAATCTGTGGCGCATCCAATGTTTTTTACAGATTCTTTGTAAATGCCCACTCTATTGTCTTGTTTGGCTGTTTTTGAGCATACTTCAACACATAAAATGTATTTTCTAATGAAGTGAATGCTATTTGCATCCCTGAAGAAATATATGCACTATATATTAATTAGCGTATTTCTTGGACTGCAAGGCGCACTTAAAACCTTTAATTTTCCCGAAAATCAAAAGTGCACCTTGTAATGCGGTGCATCTAATGTATGAATCTGGTTGTACTTTCTCACCTCAAACCAATTGTAGTTGGTAAACAGTACTATTTATATAATTGCTAGTTACAGCTTAACTATGAGCACTGCGCATGTTTGATTTTGGAGACTGCAGTGAGGCTTTCATGTGCGTTCCAAATCACAACAAATTTTTTTAAACAGACCATCATGTTACATAATAAACCAACAACAATTGCAATGAGCAGCAGATGTGCTTCCATCAGTAGCTAGCACATACCTTAATGTTGAAACACAGATTGTATTACAATGTGAGGCTCCTGACTACATTGGCACACACTGAATCAAATACGCTTCATTTAACGCGCCTTATGTATGAAAATAGAACAGCCATGGGCATTTGCAGGGGAGGGAAAACAGGCATTTGCTCCCTCTGGAAATTGAGACTAAAACTAAATTTATGAAAAGCATGAAGTCAGCAGTTTAATTCCAACTGATTTAATTCTTGCAATGACACTTTCTTTATCATATGAGACTTGCACTGCACAAGAGTTCACTGGTATGGTGTCATGCAGTGATGAGCTTGTGGCTGCTCCTTTGCCTGCAAAGGCAGGTTGCGAAGCTTGAGTGTGGACTGTTTTACTGTTGGTCTTTATTATGTAACAATAACATGACAACAACTCTTCAAAGGTTAACTTCATCAGTATCACTTCAAGTTATAGTAGTGGGCCTTTTGCCACATGTGAATTTTCAACACAGACAACTTCGCAGCAGGTAACGCAGTGAGACAGTGACTGCTAATAGCAGTAAGCCATGTAATTTTATACTGTGAGAAAATAAGCCTGAGTGAACCCACACCAAACCAATGCTTCTACAAGTCCAAAAAATCCATTTTAGTGTGAGACTGTGAGTGTGACCAATGAGTGAATGAATGAATAGGTTTAATTAATCAAACAACACACATGCATGCTTCTTTTCACACAGTACATAAAACTACATGGCTTGTTAGAATATGTCTATGCAAGCTTGTGGGAATATGTATTAATCTAATCATTTGGTACTTTGTGAAGAGTGAAAGTGTGGCTTCAATGAACAATGCCAGGCGAATGCTAGTCCAGTTTATGTATAATGAGCATTCACCACAAAAAAAAACAGCAAAAACAAGCAAGGTTTTATCGCTTTGGATGAGATCTCAGACGTTTGCAGCTCTTGTTTCCAAGTGATGCTGAGAAGTCCTGGTGGACAAAATAATGTCATAATTTGTGGTTTTGTTAGCAACCATGACAATGCTTCATTGAAAATCTGCAGATGGCCTATTGTGTAAATGATTGTAATTGCTCCCAACGCATTGCATTATTGTGACTGTTGCTGTAATGAGCATCACAAAGATTTTTTTCCAGGGTGGCCAATTGTGAATTTTTCCTATGGTAGACACAAAGAATTATCCATGGAGGCCAAAGGTGGTGAAATTTCATTTTCCACTCGAAAGTGAGAAATTATTTCTTTGCTAAAAATGTAATTGGAAAATATCAAATTTGAAAATGCAGGGAGGGCTTGGCCCCTCCTTGCCACTCTTTCTGACGCCCATGAACATGGGCATTATCTTTGGGGCATAGTCATGTGGAAAGAGTAAAGTCTTTTGTTTATGTCCATGTGCACCGCATCGTCAGCAACCTGAAAAGGATATGCAAAATGTTGATGTGGCCCCCTGGAAATTTTTCTGCAGATGCCCATGAAAACAGCTAGCATTCAATCATTGATACTGCGCCTTATAATCTGGTGCCCCTAATGGCCCAAAAAATACAGTACAAAATTTTGAGTTGTTTCCATTATATGCTGTTACAATGAGATGGTTTGAAAAAAACAGTAAATTAATAAATTGCATAATGATAGCCCTGGAAAATGACAGTCCTGTGTTAACCAACTATATTTGCTAATTCAAAATGAGACATGCATTACCAGCTGGTCAAAAATAACTATGAACACTTAATCCTTTATGTTTCATTTAACCTCTTACTTCTGTAACACTCGCATTTCTCTTCCTAGAATGCCATCCAGGTACCAAAGTATCTTGCAGTTCATCAGAATCAACACTACAACCAATAAAGAGCAAAGGCAAAGTTCAATAAAGAACAAAGTAATGATGATTATTTTAACCAAGAAATGAAAAGTCTTACACATTTTTCAAAAATGAAGTAACGTAAATTATACACTTTTTCCTTAAGGGCCATCCATAAATAACATCAGGCCATTTTTGTAAAATTTTTAACCCTCTTCCTGTTTGTCACACTGCAATTGAAACCTCTACTCCAGTGGTTCCCAAACTGGGAGTAAATTACCTCCCAGGGGTAATATGCGGTTATTCATGGGGTAACGTGGAACCAAAACCACTATGTTGTTCTGTATTATGAGCGATCACTGGAAAACAAATTTGACATGAAATATTAAAAGTTTTTATTGAGGGTAATAACACATAATCGCTACCTTGATTAGGGTAACGGTTCGAACAAGTTTGGGAACCACTGCCCTACTCATGTAACATCACAAATTATTGATAACTTCAAATGGTTTGAAATGTTCTGTATGACTCTAGATATCTGTAACTTGAGTCTGTGTTAGGGTTATCAACTAATGAAACTAATGCAGTGTACTAACCGGATGTAGAATATAGCACTTAAATTGAAAGAGCAGTCAGCTATGCACAGGTACAACTCAAGCATTTTGAANTATTGATCTTCAGAAAGATATGAAACACTGTGCTATGCAAAAGCTGTAAACAAGCATTATGAAATTGGTCAAATGAGCAACGCAAACATACACACATCCTTCTTTAAACAAACTGTATTCAAATGTAGGTATGCTCAAAAGCAGAGATGATACCTTGTTTTTCTGACTATAAGGTACATACGCTTACAATCCTTTAATTTTTGTCAAAAATTAACAGTGCGCCTTATGTATTCATTGACAAAGACTGACTCAGATAATGACAAGAGGGATCTGGGCATACTTGATGTCAAAACCATGCAAGTGTTTAACTCAGTCACTGAAGATGAAGACTTTAATGGATTTGTGGAAGATTTTTGCACCTTATAATCTGCTGCGCCTTGTGAAGAAAATAAGCCATTCAATGACCATTCATCAGTATTGTGCCTTATAGACCACGTCAGAATTTTGACCATATTAATTGCTATGGGTGTGCAGAACCTTTATCAACATCAATGAATCATCTTCACACCAACGATTTACAGGAATCAAAAAGTGCAGGTATATACCTTTGGGATATTAATGATTACAACTCTACTTTTTGCACTGTAACGTGCCAACATTCCATTCATGAAAATCAAAAAAANTTTTCTTGATATGTGTCTCAATTCACTATAGTTCATGTTCTTGATTATTTGACCGGAATTATGCAAACTCAAGAGATAAAAGATATCAACACAAGTTTTTCCTAGTTCTTAACTCTTCGAAAATGTGATGAACAAGCATGCTGGTTTAAAAAAAGGCAGGACAATAGTGAATGCATTTCATTGAATTCAAAACTTATAATAAGCTGACTCATTTAAATGACAGATAAAAAATAGAACACTACAAAAAAGAAATTGCTAGTGCCATACATATGCAGGTGCTATACTTAATGGCTAGCACACATCCTCCCAGACCTTTTCAGACATTTTCCTGACTTTTTCTAGACTTATGCAAATGACCTACTCAGGTCCAAAACTAGCACTGTAATATTCAACATGATGTAAGAAAATTTATCGATCTTGAATAAATGAAAAAATGGGCTACCAACATTTCTGGGATGGGCTTCAATGATCTCTAGTTTTTGATAAGACATATCTTGAAATTTTCAAAAAGTCAAATCTTGAAATTTAGACTTGCATTTACAGATGTCTCAAAGTGAATGCATGAAAGGCAAAATTGCTTTTCTTTTATTTAGTGCAAAAATATTCAGTAACAACATACTTCAAACTAACCTGTTTGATCGAGAAGACATTCTTCTTTCTTTAGCAGTAGAGGACTTGTTAGCCATAAGTGTTTCTCCTTTCCAATCTTCTAAAAAGTTTTAAGATATTTTTCAATTAGAATAACAAACTATCTCTACAATTTGCAGTAACCTATAAGAAACAATCAATGTAAAATAGACAAAATCAGTATAATCTTGTTTTTTGCAATATTTTGCCATTTTATGATTGAGTGTTCAGTGAGAGAATTTGCGAGCACAATTAGCAAATTGGGCAAGGTCTACACATTGAGATTGGTAGTGACATATGTGGAGCAAGTCTTTTATTGTTGTGGAGCAAGTCATCAGTTGTTGAAACAAAAAACATACATACAATAGCAGAGGAGATGCAAAATGTACATATTGCAAGTAACACACAGGAAGTTGAGGAATTCATAAATGAAGAAGAAAGATAACCACATGGGTTATATAAGTCAAAGACAATGTGTGGGCAGCAATAGGTCAGTGGTAGAGTATCTACCTCTCAGTTGGAAGGTTGGGTGTTCAACCCACAACCACTGAGTGAATCACCATAGGACTCCTTGGGCAAGAGAATTCATCTTAGCCACCCTGGCAAGAAGCAAATTTCAGGCTTCAGTCTGCTGCCAATTGCCATCACCATAATCACATTAAATGTGGGTTTACAAACAAAATTTCATGAAACAGCCATGATGCTATAATGAAGATGTGCACAGTGGAAACCTAAGACATGTGACACAAGCAATAGCAAACAGTGCAGACGATGATGAATTATCATGTTACCCATACAGACTGTAGATAGTTAGACCCACACCCACAACAATATGGGATGACAAGGGTGGGATACATATCAACCAGTCAAAGGCATAAAAACCAGCAGCTGAGTTTGTTGATGTATTATATATAATTATCAACAGCTATACTGTTTATGGCAGGCCTGCACAACTCAGAAAGCTCGAAGGTCCAAGTTGATCAACATAAATTTGCCGTGGGCCACAAAAGTCTATTTTGTTATGCGTGGAAAAAATTCTTGAAGGACAATTAATTATCCAATGTCGGGCTGTTGCAACATTTTCTACAGGGCGACACAAAAAAACTGTCATCACCAAAAATTGAATAACTTCCAAAATTTTATTTAGATTGACACAAAACTTTCAGCTATAGTAGGTTAAGCCTGTGTAGCAGACATCTCCAAAGTTCCAAGTCTGTACTACAAAAACTCTGTTTCACTGGCGCTCAAAAAATGTGCTCCAAATGAGCTCCCTGGCGCTGCAGGCACATTTGGATCCAGTGGGCAAAGTTCTCGATGACTCTCCTGCATTCCTCCCTTGGGATCGCTCTTATTGCTGCTGTGATTGCTGTCTTCAGGTCAGGGATAGTCTGGGAGTTGTTGCCATACACCCTGTCCGTAAGGTATCCCCACATATAAAAATCTGGGGGGTTCAAGTTGGGTGAATGTGGCGACCACTGTGGGTCACACCTGCGGCTGATCAGTCGGTCAGGGAAATGCTACTGTAGCCATGCCAATGTTTCGTTTGAGGTGTTGGGGGTGGGACCATCCTGCTGGAACCATTGGAGGACCCTGATGACCCCTCTCCATCAACCAAGTGCCGATCAAAATTCTTCGCACGGACTCCCGGTTGATGCCAAACTCCTGACTTCGCCGACACACAGACTTGCTTGGGCTATGGACAACAGAGTCTCTGACAGCAGCAACGTTATGTGGTGTCCTTGATGATTTCGGTCGTCCAGAGTGTGATTGTCTGTTAGTGTCTTTACGATTGAGGTTATGCACAGTCCCATGGGTTCTGAACTTGT
>JGI24158J21664_10011548_pt1 | contig 11745 bp, 11 predicted proteins | sample Ectturendosymbi3_FD_21664 | JGI IMG/M metagenome (IMG submission 21664)
TTTAGGACTTTATATCTACAATTCATTATTTTGCGTTTGCTGGATTTATTTGCCACACCTTGAAGACTAGTCAGTGAAAATAATTCCTACATAAAAACAGCCCTTACGTACGAAGGTTGGGGAACACTGCAATTTAGAACACTGTTGAGATCACTTCTGTATTTGTATTTTATCCTAGAATACAGTTAATTAAATTTGACGTTTTCATAAGTTTTGTGTTCTGTTTCCTTGAAATTGATTTCCTGAGGAGTTCCAGGATAACTCTGGATGATAAAGTAGTTGCATTGTTATGCGGAGTCTGTTTTCCCATTTTTGGTATATTTGAGATCAAGACATAATAAAAGTGGGCCTGGGCCAGTATGAAATCATGAGGTAGCATGTGTTGAAAGAATAAGTGTACTAAATATTTCAGAGAAGTTACTGTTATTTCTTAAAATTGTAGTGTTGGTTGGAGTGTGGAGACTTGAGGTTTCCAAAGTGTTTAATAACTTTAGCTGTGTGACTAGTCAGATTCAAAATCTATCAGAGACTTCATTGTTTAACTAGGAAATATGCAAATCAATATCAAAATACTTTAAAATCTGCTGCCAGTGGTAAAAAATTTTTAATACTGTTCAAACCAGGATAAGAACTTCTTCACAGTTTTGTTTAAAACAATTAATTGTAGAAGTTTGAGATCTTATTCATTTATTCAGATGGGTGATCTATTTCCAAATACTAGATTGATTTTCAGGAATAAGTTTTTGTTTGTCCTCATAAAATGCACCCCATGCACTGTTGACATTAAAATTAATTTTCCTCATAATTTGTGACTCATGTCATGTTTATTTAAGCTCAGATCTTTTTAATTAGTCACTGGCTATGTTTATTGTTGGCAATGCAACTCCATTTCTTCCTTTAGTTGTATATAGTAATGCATTAGCTGGTTAGAATATTTGAGCATAAGGATAACCAACTGCTGCTAATTGCTCTTTTGCAAGTGTTTTGAAGAGAAGTGGTTGAGTGACAGCAGTAGTGCTACATGACACAGTACATCCTGTTTGCTTTTTTGAGACATCACTTGGTGTGTTGATGTTATCCTGTAAAAGATACGGCTGGCATGCTACTTTCAATTCAACTTAGTAGAAGAGCATTACTCAGACATGCTTTAGCTTCCTGTAAAACAAGCTGAGCATGATGGTTCATCGTGCAGTTTTTGGGCAACGTAAAATCGATCTGACATTGATTTTTCTTTTGACAAATACATTTAAATCTTTTATTGTATAAGGAATTACAGTAAATTTTTTTGTTGCATGCACATATTTTGCTACATTTCAGAAGTTCTTACTGTGAAACACAAGTTTCNTCCTAAAGTTTGTTGGGCTTAGAGGCAAACAATTGTTTGAATGATTTGGAGACATGTGTTGAANAGTGATGCACCAGACTTCGACATTGCTGAAATGACTGTTTTGAAAATTTAACCACTTTTTGTGAAACTTACTGTCAGTCAAGATTTTATAGTTTCAGTACNGGTATGAAACTTCAGCAGTTTATATATCTTNGTTTCAATTTCAGGTTGAAAGTAAAAGGTAATCATGCTGTCAAGTTCTTTTGCTGCTTATGAAAACTTGCCAACCATTGCTGCCTTGGTGTTTTTTGTGGCATTATGCTTCATTTTGATAAAGCTTGTCCAAAGCTGGTTTTCTAGCAAAGTTCCGAAACAAGCATATTATGCTGAAGGTCATGACAGTGTTGTGAAAGCTGGCCACAAAAAGAAGCGTGGGCGCAAAGTCAGACTTGCAGGTTTACCAGAAAATCAGGTGTGTGTTAGGTGCACTTTTCTGTTGAATAAATATGCGGATTTTGTAATTCACAGACAAAATCCCAGGTAGCATGATTTTAGTATTGCCTGTATAAATTTTAACTGAATGCATGTTGTTTGCACTTGGCCTTCTCTCAGTTTTTTCAGTTATATCATCATACCATTAATGTTTTCTAAACCTTATATAAATTTGTAAATTATCTTTTTGCCAAAACTGTTTTTCAAACAGGAATGACATTCATGTAGTACATGTGAGTTAATGTTTTGTATTATGTTCTGGTCATGTACTTTATATTATAAATGTAAAGGAAGCAATTTCTCATTGTGGGAGCAGACTTCTAAATGACTTTTTAAGATGTGTTGTGTCAATCATTTTTTGTAAATTTTTGGTGTACTTAAATTCTAACAAAATCTGAATAAGTCAGTTTTAGCAAAAGCAGTTCAGTTGTATGCAATATTATTGAATGATCTTTTATTTTATGTGTGCCTGACAAATTTGGTTGTTGCTGAGGATGATCACATTTTTGTAAGTTGTTATGATTGAACTTTCCGAAAGTAAGTATTGCAGTAAAGTGGGATAAGGCAATTGCACTTTAGCTGGCATTGAATGAGATTTAAATCAAACGATTTTCATGGCTTTTCAAGAAAACTATGGACTTGTGTGAAGAAAGTTGGCAGTTTATTCATGTTAGAAAGAAAAAAGGCTTGTTTGGCAACTTGTGTTTTGGTAAAATGTTAGTTGTTTTTCTTAAGTCTAATAATTAGTCTCCACAAGAATCTATCCGAAATCTTATTCAAATAGAATCTAGATTTCAGGACTGAGGATGAGTAGTGTTACATGAAGTGTATTTCCTATTTAAAAATTTTTGATGATTGATTCAAGTTTGTTGCCTTTCTGGAGAATAGTTAGTCAAATACAGATATGGGCTGAATCATTGCAAAGTGAAGAAAACAGAGCCCAGTCGGCTGATTACTTGAAAGCTTTCAGCAGACCTCCAGACCTTTTAATTGTTGTAGTTAAAATGAAGTAAAATTATTTGATTGTAAAGTTTTTTGTATAAGATTAAAAAAAATAATTTTGTTAAGATAATTGCAATTTGTAAAATAGCTGTGAAGCTTTTACAGGAATGTTTTAACTTTTCAGAAAGTCGCTTATGCCCAGTCAGAAACTGAACGCGAAGAAGAGCATCGAGGAATGAAAGCAAAGCCTTCAACACCGACTTTAGAAAATGGTGGTATAAAACCAAGTAAAAAGAGTGAAAAGAGAAAGGTACAAATGTAGCATACAGCATGCTGATGGTATGATGCACAAGTCTATCAATGTGGCTGATTAGTCTACATTTTTCTTTGCAACAGGGTATACATTTTGAAGATATGAGAAACATTCAAGAATCAATATGGATAATTTTAGTGAGGGCGATGGCTTTTGTTTGGGTAGAACTCACAGCTTTTGCACATGATCGACTGTAGCAAAGGTCAAATGATCATCAGCAAAAGTAGCATGTTGTCATAAGATAAACTTGTCACTAAATGTAATACCTAAAATTAAAATAATTCGTATAATTTTCTTTAAGGTGCCTAAAATACTTCATGAAACTTATGCTTGTTTAAGTAGAAACTATAAACGTTTTTGAACAAAATTTGTGGGGCTTGTATTTTGATGGTGAACTTCAAAAAACGCATTGTTTTAAGTTGATCATAAGCTTGTATTTCTATTGTTAAAAAAGAGTTTCTTAAGTTCAACATTTGATGCATGCTGGGCACATGCAGTATAATATATTAAGTGAGTGCAGTCTGCTTTTGCGGTTTCATATTCAATTACCTTGTAAGTAACTACCTCAGATGAATAAAAGTATATATGAGTTAGTTCTGCACTTGATCATTTTGTTCGATCTTTGAAAGTTTATTAATAACCTTCATCGTTTTTACAGAACAAATTAAAAAAGAAGAGATCTCATGTTGAGGATGATACTTTCAACATCGATGGTCATCACACTGTTTTAGATGAAGGTCGGGGTTTTGCATCTGTATAATTATGTTGGTGTGGAAAGCTGAACGTTCTTTGTGTTAAATTCTGGACTGTTGCAGCTTTATGCGGAATGACTGATGCTTGAATTCGTAGACATACCCTGTTTTGCAGTTTTAATGGTTTCCTTATCAAGCCACCCACATAGCACTGACATACCAGCTCAGCTGTGGCAGGGTATCACTTTACAAAGTAGAGTGAAACTCGGTTTAACCTTTTGTTCTTCTACTACCTTCGTCTTTCAGTGAGAGCAATCTATTGTCTTCATGTTTCGCCAGGATTTTGTGCCAATTATTGTTTTGTGTTTGAATTTTCAACTTTTGTCATTTAACCGAGAATAACGACCATTTTTGATCTGACTAGCTCTTGGGATGCTGTCTTCTAAACCCACAGGTCAGCGTCGCAAGAAAGTGTAACTTTGCAGATGACTCAAAGTTTGCTGACATTGCAAGATCTATTTCAAGTTGCGTAAACCCCACGTGCTAGTAAATATATAATTGCTGAGCATTCTTTTCTGAAATCATTCACATAAGCATCAAAAGAGAGCAACAGAATATATTTTATGCATTGTGTACGTCACATCAATGAACCAACAAAAAAGAATGTGGAAAGATAATTCTACAAACTGCGTGAGTTTTGAATGATTGTAAAATTTTATTCAGAACAACGATAAAAACAAAACCATTTATTTTGCAAAACATGTGAAAAAGACAAGAAGACCGGTCGATTGTCATCTGCGGTGCCTTACGTTGTGACGAACAGGTCATGCATGACTGAACCGTTAGTTTACCTTTTGGTGATTGATCCAATCAGGGGCATCCCCTGAACTACGGTCAGGTCACGTTCAGGCGGTTACCAAAGTTGGCCATAACAAAAACGGACTGAAATGACGCCCACCTGACTTGGTTAAAAGCATTCCGTTCACGTTTGGGTCTTTAGGCTGCACGATATTTGCGAAATGTTTACAACGCTTGTGTTCATTGTATGAAGTAACTCTAATGTACCAGGGTAAACAAAATCGCGCCTATAGAAAATGAGCCTCCGTCATGACCATTCGGGTTATTCTTTTACTTTTCATGAAAAGCAGGTAATAGCTTTCTCTATTCTTGTGGTCTGGTGCAATTCCCCGCCTTTGTTGCATGGCTTGGAAATAGAACAAAGTGCTTGCGTAGGTTTTTGTGGCTGTAGAAACACAATATCCTGGGTCCCATTGCAACAACTTGTTTCTTCCTGTTGTGTGTCAGAACTACTGCCACGTTCTTTCCAACGGAAGCGAGAACACGATTATGCAAAAAATGCGTTAGATGCTGAACAGCGACACCTGGGTCCTTGAAACAACGGTCGCTCTCCTCGACACTTGTGAGCAACCGCACTCTTACCTCGACCAATTAGAGAAGTGGCCAGGGGGGCATATATTTTGTTGGTGGGGTCGCATGAGGAATATGACTTCTGTTAGGGGTTCACACCGACAACAACATGGTCTTTAACATGCTCGATAGATTAAAAACGAGAAGCAAAAAGGTGAAGCTTATCAATCGACAAATCTTCGTAGTCCCTTTTTTATCGTCTACCTCCATCCTTTCCGAGTTCGCACATTTCAGCAACTGCTGCAACCCTGGCAACTCCTTTTTTTCGGTTGACTTTTCGGAAAGTCAATCGGAGGTATGGGGTCCGCTGGCCGTACTTGGCCCAGGTCCAAGATATCAAGCATCTTCCGTCCAGTTTAGGAACCATGTTTGACTTCATTTCTTCTGTTATTCCGTGACTCTTTGTCACATATATGCTCATATTTGCTGAGCGCTATCCATTGACGCAGTTGTTTCACACTGATGTTTGATGATGCTAGTAGCACGATTGATTGTATCATTAATTTAATGAAAAACTGACCTGATACGAGCTTGTTACCCAATGGAGACTTCATAGTTGGTTAAAGTGAACGTTTAGTTTGCTGCTTTTGTTTTGTCGTTTGTTAAAACTGCTCGACTGTCGTCTACTTGCAGAGGGAGGGTGGCGTACTGTCCAAGCCAAAGAGCATCGAGCGAAGAAAGAGAAGCGGCGTCAGGAAGTTGAAGACCTCCCTCCCATCGCCAGCCTCCCCAAACTGCCCGTACTCCCCAATCCTCCCACTTCGCATGTGTCGATGCCGAGCACCGCGAAAGGTGATAACTCGCCTCGCGCAAAATTCGATCAGTTTCGCGAATGGTTTGTTGTTTGAATTCGTCCATCACGGAAAAAGTTAAAATTTGTGACGGAGTTTATGAAATTTAATATTTTCCTTTTCTGATTTTGAGGCGCTTGGATCAACTCCGCACCTGTGTTTTGCCGGTAATGTGGAGTCAAAAAAATAATTGGATCACTACTGTGTTGCCCGTCAGATCATTCAGAGGCTTGCTCGGTGAAAGTGCAGTCTCGACCATGCTTGCAACGCTGGCCTTCGTTAAGACTTGGTTTTGCTGAAGAAGCGTTTTGCTGCGCCGTGTTAACTTCATCATGGTTCCCTAGCATACTAGCGTGCTGGAACCTCTACTGCAAGTATAGCAAGTTCGCATGTATGTATGGGAAGGTCATTCAATGTGCAGATTGGCGTCAGGCTACTTGTCTCGTGCGACTCCGGGCGAGTGGCCATCGGACCCGGTCCAAATTAAGGAGTGGACATCAGAGGAAAACCTCACCGCTCAAAAAAAACATTCCACGTTGTGGAGTGCGTAAGAGCTCAGGCTCCCCTGAAATTTTATTGACGCCTCCTGGTGAGGCGTGCCTCCTGGTTAAGAACCACTGCTCTTGGATGATCATTAAATTGAAACGCGGATCATTTTAAGCGTTCTACTAAATCCAAATAAAAGCAATAGACCAGTGGTTTTCAACCCTGCCAACCCTTGGGACCAGTGGCATAACTGACAAGGGGGCGAGCCTTCCCCCTACCAAGCTAAATGTAAAGACTGGACCCCCTTTATTTTATATTTAGTACTCCTTAATTTGTTGTTTTTTTGCGTTTTTCGTGGTATTTTCGTTTTTTATCTAGTATAGACATCTATACTATCTAGTATAGACACTATCATTTCTTAACTTTTATCTAGTATAGACACTATCATTTCTTAACTTTTATCTAGTATAGACACTATCATTTCTTAACTTTTTTCTGAGTTTTGGCTAGTGGGCCCCCTTCAGCTAAGCTTTGCCCCCTCTGGCTCAAACCTCTAGTTACGCCACTGCTTGGGACCTCTATGTTTATAGATAGTGCCCCTGGACGACCCCTGTCTTCGCAACTTGGGAGTAAGAAGCTGCTTTTCTGCGGTTTCTTCACCTCCGCTAGCCTCCAGTAGCTGCTTCGCTCTGTACTTGCTCATATTGCCTCCAGCAAGCATCATAACCTTCCGTGAATCTAAAGATGTCTTCCTCACATCCTTTCTACTGTTTCTAAGAAGGATTGGTATAAACTTTCGCGATGGCTGCACGCTCTCTTTCACTTCTTCCTTTTCTTCTTGAAGCAACAGAACCAGTTGTTATCTGTTGCTTGACAAACCGAGACACAGACTTTTGATTAAGACTCACAATTTTTGCACTGGTTGTTTGAATATGCTCAGTGTTGTGGAAGGGTAACAATGCGACTGCACTTCCCCAAGGTCTGATATCTACCATTAAACATCACAGAAAACCCAACTCAACTGCACAACAACAAGAACTGACAACATTCTGTGATATTATTGAGCTGAATAAAGTCCTGTGTGACGCCACAAAACATATTTTTCGACTGTTCCGACACGTCACGACACATACTTAATGCATCGGGCCATCAATGAAACAGCAGTAGTTGAGATTTTCTCAATCGCACACGCATGGAAATGTCGGTACATTGTGTAACGACTGGAAATGTCGGTACATCGTGTAACGACTGAAACAACAACTGAAGTCAATTTGCTTAATTGTACGGTGGCGTGAGGATTACTGGAGTCCCCCAAATATTTTAATTGAAACCCGAGGGCACCCTTGGGAGCCCGTTAAGAATTTTGTCGCAAGTTCAGGCAAAGTTTTCAGTATCCTGCAATTTGCTGAAAAGTTAAAAGCGAATTTTCGTAAATTAGGTGCGATTACTGCAGTTTATCATTAATCAAAAAGTGAGCTCTGTCACTGGACGCAGACCTACAGCGCAGTGGCCAGCCCACAATTTTGGGAGGGGCCATGCCCCCCTGGGACCCCACTGGCTACGCCTATGCTGCAGCGCATGTGATTTACAAACCATGACTACTGCAAAGTACTTCGTCGTTTCTTTTTCACGTTTTTATTTGAAACCTTCAAAGAAATATTGCAAGTCATTAAATTTTCAAAAGATTTCAGAAAGTGCGGCGGTACGTTTCAAAACTGTCAACTCACCCCTCACCGGGCCAGGGGAGCTTGAAATCCGGTTTGTTCCCAGTGTCAGGCGATATATCGGACTTGCGAAATCGCTGACTTCACGCCATCTGCGCATGCGCAGAGTAATATTACAGGTCATGCATTTCGCAAGCGGCGCCTCTTCACTGTGATATCAAATGAGTTGATAACTGATAATTAGGGTTTAGTGTTTAGGTAAGTGGGTGGCGTTAGGGTTAGAAAAAGACCAAGTGCAGTATTTTTCAGTGGTTAGTTATTCCCGTAGGCTACTGTACCTTGTGGACTATCTGACGTCTAACCAAGATTTTATTTACGCAACACACATCAAAAAGTAATGGCCAAAGTTTATTCCTTTACTCTGAGAAGCAAAATAGCTGACATGCAATAACAATAGGTCAGAAATTCCGATTGACACCGGGTCTAGCGTATCCTCAACGGCCTTGACGGACAATGGCTATTGACCTAAAGTTTTATCATTATCATACTGAAACGAATTCCACACACTGCGTCACACTCACGTGTGCTTGTGCAACACATTGCGTCACACTCATGTGTGCTGGTACGACACACTGTGCCATCAATTTCTCAAGTTGACAAGACTAAGTGTTGGCATTTAATTTATAGCAGTTTTTCGTAGTGTGGTTCTAACAAGCAAATGTGCATTACAGGGCTGCACAACCTGTGGCTGTGTGCATCTAATTTAAACAACCTGTGGCTGTGTGCATCTAATTTAAACAACCTGTGGCTGTGTGCATCTAATTTAAAAGGTAAATTGCGGCGGCCGTGCATTAATAAAAATCCAGACTACCGTATGAGAATACTTGGTAGAAAGACGGCCAAACAGACATGTGGAAGCAGGTTAGGCTCAGTGTGTGGAAGCAGAACAAAAAAAAACAATGCAAAAAATATTTTAAACCCACTGACGGCCGTGATTCATGAAAATAACGTAATGCGACCTGCAATAACAAAAGGTTGTACATTTCTGGTGTATTATTTACTTACGATGCCGTTAAACTACGCCAAACACTGCCACCTAGCGTCATGTGACAGGCGATGAATGCACTGCTAGGTGGCAGGGATGAGAAAGCGCTTGGACAGCACCACCAGCGCAGTCTTATCGTGCTGGGTGTGCTCCCGAGTGTGACTAAAGTTAACACTCAGATAAGTATTTGTGGACAATGGAGGTTCGAAGCAGCTTTGCATTTCTATTGCTGCCACGCATCAAAACCGGTTTGAACCGGTTTAGCTGATTGTGTTTTTGTTGTGTTTCCGTCAAGTTTTCCGTGCTGCTGTCCGCCGCTTACGTTTCCGCAACTTGCTTTACTTCAATTACTGGATCTGCTTTATAGCGAATGACATGAAGCTCCACTCCCTCCCTTGTCGAGAACATCAAACAAGTCTAAAACATAAAAATGCAAACCGTGAATCAATACTTTCACAAACTGCCGACATCGCTTCAACCAACAACCCCGGCTTGGTTGCTTCTGCGCATGCGCAATGCTCTTTGCTGTTTGTCCACGTCCCAGTTAACTTTGACACAAGCTATCTTTTTCTTTAATTCTAAGATAACTTAGCGTATATCGCATTCAGTTGCCCCAGACGCCCTCGTGCTGGAGACTCTGCGCGCATAGTGTGAACGCCATAATTGCATTGGCGTGATGTACTCCACGTGGAAGCATAAAAACTGAAAGCATAATTAAATTGAAGCATAATTAACCGTAAAAATACCGCAACACTCCTCATTACTGTCTTGCCGACTGACTGGAAAAAAACTATCCGATCTCCATTTTTAGGAAAAGATAAATATTAAGCGCATATGTGACTTGGATTAATAGGAGCAGTAGCGTCATTAGGAGCTTGTATTTGTCTTGCACCATTACAAGCAATATATCACATTGTGTTTCGAAAAAATGGCACAATGCGTGCATAGGCAGAGAAATACTTCCAGGGTCGGAGGGCTACAAAAATTTTTCTGTTTTTTAATATTTTCAACTGAAAAATATTTAATTTCAAGCAAGTCAAGTCTCTCCTCTTGGGATTAATTGAAATTCGTTTATTTGCCGATCTATTCAAGTAGGATTCCTCAGGGGAACGTTTTTACGTACCTTGCATGCAATTTGCCAATAACAAGAAGCAATGGGCAGTGTGACGTACAAAAACAAGAAGGCAAAAATTCAACACATACAGGAAATGAGTGATGGCTGACCAAACCTTTACCCATTAATGACTACTGTTCCAATTTTGGAACATGACGAACATGACCTTCACAGGAACAACGCTTCCGCTTGGTTGTATCATCTCAGTTTTGATTTGTGTGGTAGTTCACTATAGTGTAAGCATTTCCGACAAAAAATTTGTCAAAAACATTTTAATTTGTTTTCTCCCACCTTTTAAAAAATACCGAACATTTTCACATTCGAGTGACGTTCCATTTGCTCAAAAATGCTGACTCGGCAAAAAAGATCTTCATGTCAAATGCTGCATTTATCGAAAGTAGAAACACTTGTGAATGTAAAGATGTGTCTTGCAAGTCTTTGGTGCGACCTGCTAAGAAATTTTGTGAGGTGAAAGTTTTTGTTCCATTTTTAGAACAATATCCAAACCAGTATCAGAATCAAAATTCCCTACGAGAATCCTTCGCAATGTAAATGCTTTACTAAAATCATAGTAAGTATGTAGTCAATGAGAAGAAGCACGCGATACGGAATGAACGAAAAAATAAACGTCTCTGTTTGTGATAAGCTAATAAGTATTTTTCACGCAGCGCAACATTACAATCGTGACGTTTTGTGTGTTTTTGCGCATACGTCACATCGTTCTTACTTTTAGGCTTACACAGGGTGATGTAATCCAGCTTTTGTGTTGATTATTCATTTCCCACTGGGCCCAGAGAAAGACCCTGTGGATTTTAGCAGTCCAGCTACAATTGGCCGTGCAAACCCAAGTCAATCGTGTTTCGGACACAGTCAGCTGCATAGCATGCAATCTACAAGAAGCAGTTTTTTTCATTTTAACAAAGTTAAAAAACAAGGGCCAGTACCACTTTTGAAATATTGTTGATCTGTCGAGAAAGTCCGCACCTCCCAGCATTCCCTGGTTGCACTGATGAAAACGCAAAGGTTGAATTCGATCCATTTTTTCATTTCTTGTTGACTATAACCTTTTACCATAATATGTGGTTCTACGTTGACATGATAGGGACCGATGTGAACAACTGTGTTGTCTTTCCACTGGATAAATGGTACATTGTCATCAGAGTGACAATAGAAAATTGCGGTAATGTCACGTGTAAACAGTTTATAAATGGCGACACAGAAGATAAGGAATAAGAAACGTTAATGATTACGTCATTACGCGTCTGTGAAGCTGCATTGGATCATTTATCCATTATTGGAACATGCTGCTAAGCAACTGCAAAAAATTACCTTACTTTTTGTTTTAATTTTTGTGTCAGGACATATAAAATGGATCCTGAAAAACCACAAGAATGTTATTTGTATTTTTGGTAGTGACCGTTAATGGACTGGCGGGAAGCCACAGGTGGGGG
>JGI24158J21664_10011549_pt1 | contig 11745 bp, 5 predicted proteins | sample Ectturendosymbi3_FD_21664 | JGI IMG/M metagenome (IMG submission 21664)
AAAACTGGGTTTTTGACCCATAATTTTGGCTACAGATATGCTAGCAAGTCAATCAAGGGCTCTATAGACGCGGATTTTGACCTAGTTTTCAACAAAATTTTGAGTCAAAGAATGAGTCAGTGGGTTGGGGCCCAGGGCCGGCCAAAGGTGGCCAAAATTTCCAAAACATGCCCTTATTGTAATGTCACCTCCAGAAAACCCCAATCCAAAGCGAAAATTTTTTTTTCGATTTCAACTAGAAGACATGCTAAATCGGTAGAGGGTTTGAACAGCTCTCTAGCTCAATCGCCTGGCGAGTTATAGGATTGCAAAGCTCTGCAAAAAAAGTGACGCACACGAGACTTAAAGGGGTAAATAGGCACAAAGTGAAATTGAGACATTTTTTGGGTTTGTCATGGATTCCTCGTCTGACTCAGAAAAGACCATGTCCCTTATTAAAGTTTCAGTTTCATAGCTTAAAAAAGGTCTTGCATTTAAAAAATCAACTGCACGACATGTCAAGGGTTGTAGAGTACTTGCTCTTGTTGGTACAACAATGTGTTGGAACAGACTGTTGCTAAAAATTAATAACTGTCCAAACGCTTGCTTGGAGTTTCCTTAAAACGCCAAAACCATACATATATTATTACAGGGAACACAACTGATTCCTGGCGTAAAGCATCTTTAAAAAACTGAAAACAAACGAAAAAATAAACTATAAACCAAATCGAAAAAAATTAACCAAACGATTGCAAAATAAACCACATTTGGTTTTAAAAAAACCAAAACGGGAACATTGGCAATGCTTTTGAACCACGTATAACATGCAACATACTAATAACAAGAAACAATGAGCAGTATGACGTACAAAGACAAAAGACGCGAAACTAGGAATGGGTGACAGCATTCCTCAGAAAAATCGTAGAAGTGTAAAATGAAAAACGCTGGGAGATGATGAAGCATAACAACGCAATGAATAGCGAAAAACCTTCATAAAAATGTACAAAAAATGGTTAAATAGCGTGAAGGTATGGGGTAGAATAGAGAAGAAATAAAGTGTAAAATAGTGAACAAATAAAGTGTAAAACTTGCGTGGGTAGAGTTGGCAAATTTACAGGCACAAAAGCGGTCAAAAAAGGAAGGCAATCTCAAGGAGGTTCGGTAAAGGAAAAGCTTCGTTCATGTTTCAAAACATTGTAATAGATAGCCTGGAAGTTTGCGCTTTTATCGCTCACAGTGTTAGTTTTCAAAGTAATATACAAAGATTTTAAAAAAATGCGTTTGTGATACCTATTTACGTGATGTAGAACATGGGCGTAATCCCAATTGAAAGCGCGGCCACTTTGGGCTGCATGATTTGTTAACGCTGTTTTTTCTGGGTTTTTAAGAATATTTCTAGATAAGGTGTCCCTATGGTGTTCTTTCAGTCGAATACTCGACTTTCAGTCGAATAAATGAAATTTGGCCTTTTTTGGCCTTTTTTGGCGAATTAGATTTTTTATGTCGATTTTGCAGGTTTTAAGATGATTTTGGCTGATTTCTAGGCACTGGCAGATTTCTAGGCACTATTTCTGAACACATAATGATAAATTTTCATTGGAAACTCTGCACGAGAATTTTTAATTTTTGTTTTGTTGTTTCATGCTTATAGATTTGCAGTATCAGGTTACTCTTCAGCAAAATCAAAAGTTTCAAGAAGTTCATTAATGGAGTGATCTTTATTCTTGTTATGTATAAAATATGTAAATACTACCTTTCAAAAGCGCGTTTGGGTGCTTTAAAGGTGGTGTTATGTATTTATCGCGTATTTGGCTTTTTTCGGTGCTGTTTGCATTTTTTAAGGGTTGATCTGGCCTTTTTTGCTTATGACTACCTGGTAACCCTGGTTTAAAAAACATTGCCTGAGGAAGCCCACTTGAATAGGTGGGCGAAACGTCGGCTGATAATAAAATACTCGCCAGAAGAGCTAATTTATCTGCTTGAAAGTTACTACCATTTATAAAATGCAAAGAATTCTCCGACTAAAAGATATATACAACCTTGCAGTGAGCAAATTCATATACAAAATATACTACCTTTCAGTAGCCTGCTACGTTTAATAATTATTTTAAACTCATTACAGTTTTTCATTTATATAACATTTAGAAAAATCAAAACTCGACAATTTTCTCAACCGAAAGCACGTTCAAACTCAGGTGCTAAAATGATATCATGTAGTACAATAGAAATCTGGTCAAAAATTCCTCCGGAGATAGTATAAGAAATATGCACTACTCAGCTACCAGAACCATGCTTTATGTTTTTATTTATTGTTGTGCACAAACCAAGTGGATTGATTTAATTACGTATCGCTGTTACAGTGAAAAGTGTCAAATCGTGAAGTATCTCTGTTATGTATTACATCGTTTGGCTTTTGTTGCGTTCACAGAAACTGGTCGCATCAAGCCAGTGTCTGAAGTAGTGGGGTGCCCATATCTATAGATACAAAACAAATGCATTTCCGTTCTCATGCATGCATGGACGATTTCTTTTCCGCAAAGCATGATTGCGCGTCTGTTTCTCAACCTGCTTAAATCTCGTGACACTACTGCGGTGCTGCAGCGGTCTATAGCTTTTGACGCATTTCCTCTTTGGCAAACACGAATATTTTTGAATGTATAAAAACAGCAAATGTTTAACGTGACAAATTTAAACCGTTTTCTTCTGGTGGCTTGTCCTTGCCTGCAACGCATTTTACTTCAATTTACCATATAACCGCTTTGCACATATTACATCTTATACCCAGAGCAAAAGATTTTACTAACTATTATACACTGTTCCCTTTATACTATAAGCAGCTTTGTCCTTGGAAGGTCTGCAGCCTAGATGACCCTTGGTCCTTCGCAGCCTCCCACTCCCTCATGCGTTCTATACATCGATGTATTTGGAGGTCATTGCAATTCTTCATTATAATAATTATGGTGGCAACATTCATGCGTGTGTNNTAAAAGCTTGTATTTCATCAAAGTACAGTAAATGCATTAGCGCCATCAAGCGCAATTTTCTATACCNGCGCTCTTCAACCAGTGTGCACGGTGCACCTTCGGGTGCACCAACATATGCGCGGGGTGCACCACTACGAAAGGGTTCACAAGGATGTATTANAAACTTGTCACATTAAACAGATACTTTTTACAAAAACTCTCTGTTAGCAAAAATGAACCATTAACCAACCAATGACTTTCAGGATTTTAACTAGACTTTGGACATTCTGAAGTGTGGTGCGTAAGCATCAGACCAGGTCAAGCTGATTGTTGTCATTAGTTGATTATTTGTAATTCATAAGCAACAGACAATGAGCCATTATCAATTGAATTATGTACCTGAGTTACTGAATTGTGTACTTGCTTATTTTGGCCAGGGTACTTACAGGCATTGGCGCAATTATGTGGGGGCACGGGAAGCGTTTCAGTAAATAGAGTGCATGAGTTCGTCAAAACATCTTCAAGGGTGCACCATAACAAAAAAGGTTGAAGAGCACTGCCCTATACGACCGCAATGAATATATCCTCGTCTTCTTTTGTGTATTTGTGTTTTTCTCTACTGCAACGCATGTTTAAAGTCTAGCGCTTTGCGTGTGGGAGTGAAGACACAACACAATACAAATGTTGACATTTACTTAAAGGACTATGACACAGGAAAAATAAGAACAGATGAACTGTCCCACCAACAAAAATGTTATCTTTGGAACAAGGAATTGAACACTTCCAATGTATTGTTTGTTTGCACAAAAAATGTTTTTCAGTTAAGCTAATTGTTCTATTTTATCGAAATTAACCACCTGGTCAAACTTTCTAGCTTACGTTGAAAGGCTCGGCCTTTCTTGATATTTTGTGAACTATTACGCTCTGTTTAATCGCGTGGTTTCTCTCTGGCACTCGTGATCGCGCACGTGTGTTACAGTGTTGCCAACTGGTATATATACAGGCTATACCAAATTTTTCAAATTTGGTATATTTTCAAAGTGCTTGTTATATAATTTTTGGTTTGGTATATACGAAAAATTTGGTAGATTTTTGGTACGCTTTTGTCAGACGGTTTAGTTGAGATTTTAAACCAGTTTATTTGGTTTATTACAAAGCGAAAACAGAGAAACCGACAGTGATGTTGAAGCCATATAAAAAAGTTTAGCGATTTTGCTTAACATGGGAGTAAGCATGCACTTTGGGTAAGCGGAATGTGAGATTGGAAGAGAGCCGAGATGTTTTGAAAAAATTGAACTCAGCTCTTGGTATGCGCTTTTAGACAGACAATGCATTCAAATGTGGGAAAGCTGCACGCGAGAGTGGCAGAAGATTTAGCAAAGAGTGACTGATAGAGCTGGAGAGGCTTGCAAAGATTGAAAGAAGTATTCAACTGGTTTTGTGTATTCCTTCTGCTAACTGTGCAAAAAGATATTTTCCAGATATTATAGAGCATTTATTCTGGACTACAAAAGAAAGGAAAAGGCACTGTGTTGCAAGGATGAATTTTCTAGTGAGTAGGGGTTAATAAATCTCACTCTACTCACTGCTGAACTAACAAAGTAGAAATTGAGCTTGCAGCATCTCTATGATGGCAGTACACAACGTAACATGTTAATAATTTACGTGAAACAATAAAAAGACATTGAAAAAATAGCGTTAAATTGTATGTTTTTGTTATAGATATAACTTTGGTATGTTTTTAGATTAGATTTGGTATATTCTTTGTAAGAAGCGTTGGTAACACTGATGTGTTATCTCCAGAGGAAAAGTGTTTTTCTTAGACCGCTACCAAACGCAGATTTTCTTAGCAATGACTGGTTTATGAGGCTCTGGGAATGTCAGCCTTTTAGCTTCGAAAATTTTTAGTAATGTCGTTGTAACTAGCCACAGTTCGCGTGTTTTTCTTTACTTGGTTTTCAAGTGCCAACATTTCGCCTGTAAGATTTATCTTACATTTACAAGACTGATGATGCGGAAAACGCGAAACTAGTTTCCCCATCACTAAACTGTGACTGATTTACTTGCCGCCATCTTTGTGGCCTTTAAAACTATGAAAAATGGATACGTTTGCAAGTTTTAATCGTCGCAGAAGAATGAAAGTGGAAAGCAGGCAGCTTCCTCAGAAGCTTGCCGCAAGGCTAAAGTTTGTTTGTTGACAATACAATACAATTATCGTTACAAAGGGTCTCCAAAACAATTGTCAATAAAAATGTGACGCGCGTAGAAGGAGATTGAGACACACTGCCTTAGCATAACCAGTTGAAATACATAACGTCAATCGCATGGCGAACGTTTTTACACAACTGCTAGAAGCATTGGAGTCTTTAGGAGTCTTCAAGGGAACCGATCCCACACCTATTTTCTATTTGGCATGTAGCATGATTTTGAATGTTTAACTGTGTTTCGTAATGTCCAGTAGGAATCATTTAAATTATTGGATTTTACGCCTTTTCCCATCTTGGGTTTAGCTTTAATTGAGAACTGTGCCAGCAGGTTGGAAAGAATTCGCTTCTATATATTTTACGTATAGTTTGGCAACAAACAGATCCTTAGTTTTCAAAATACGACTCAGTACCGAATCAAAATTCCAATCACAAAGGAACNTACTTCTGCAAACTCTANGTAGACTATTTGATACCTCACCAAGCTTGCTTTAGTGGCAGCTAGGTTATCAGAACTGATAACGATAAAGTGAAAAAATCTACGAGTCACGTCCACACAGCCTTTTCCAGAAAAGACCTACAACCCTTTCTGTCAAAATGAATTCAGGTTTTGAGCGTAAAACTAACCTGACTTGTTCTTTGAATTCATTTTGAAAAGCAAATTTTTCCTCGCTGTTCCATGGTTTGCCTGTTTTCTGAGAAGTAGGCTTCATCCTCACGAACCACGTTTGTACGCTGCTTACACTTTCTCACAAATAGACCGCGCTAGATATTTTTATAGAATACGGTTCAGTGTTTTTCTTCTTTATCGCCGGAATCAGTTCTGAATATTGTGAATGCTCCTTGATTCCTTTCTGAAGCTGTACCCGTGCACACTGCTTCTGTCCTTAAAGTTTGGCGGGGCAAGGCCTTAACATACTTTAACATGAACTATACCTGACATTTCAAGAAAGATTTTTTTAACATTGCAATCTAGTATTTTGCGAAGGAATAATTTTTTCACTGACACACCACGGAATTTTTATCGTAAGAAGTTCGATTACGTCCCCATTGCAACAATTAAAACAAACAAAAAATGAGCCCAATGCCCCATGTGTTTGCATAACAACACATCTGTTGACGGAACTGCAGTACTTTTTGCTCCATTCTAACCACAATTCCTCTTGAAAAATAGAAAGAGAAGGTAAAGAAAACCTTTCTAAGGAATGGGGCGTTGAGACATGGCGTATGCGTTCCTTGGACTTCACAATAAACAATGAAAGAGTGTAATACACTTGTCAATATATCAGGAGTGAAAATGGTATGAGAACAAATTAAAAAGGTACAAGGTATTTATTTGTTAAATAAAAATTTTATGTACCTATCGTCCAGGGACGCCCGCTGGAGATTTCGCATGGGAGGGCAAACTAATGTTTTGCACCACCATGCGATCTGACTTAAGTAAAACTGAAAATCAGCGCTCACTAATGCAGTGGTGGGTAACTTATTTACTAATATGGCCCATATTATTGCGGTATGTCACGGGAGGTCCACAAAAAACTATACTTTTATCATATGATGAAAAATGCAACAAAGTATACGTCATGATTTTTTTCTTTAAATTGTCAACGTTTTCGCTTCACATAAAGAAAAAGCTTAAATAAGCAAATCTTCCCTCTGTTAAAAATAAGAACAACGTTGAATCATGCAAAATGCACGAATGCAAACCGGCTATGACCAACAGTTCGGTCCATGCTCTACTCTCCTATTGAAAAAGGCCCTTTGAACCTCAAGACATGCTTCGTTGATTTGCAAAGAAGATTTTGTTGAAAGAAGCCACCATTTGAGTGGCAGCAAATTGCACCTATGACAACTAGAAAAAGTAGCAATTAAGGTGAACTTATATGAAGCATTATTTGTGTGTCACGTTTATTATCGATTTAGGTAAAATGGGACAACAGCAAACTGTGAAAGGAAACACTTAAATAAAAAAGTCGTACATTTTATCCATCTACCACTTCATCAATACATCATTGCTTGCCATGGAACTTGGAAAAAAATTAACACTTAGCTTTGAATATTTCTATTGTGGTGTAAACCAGGTCCGACCAACACGCAGCTGGCGAGACGCGTGCGGCTCTTACGTAAATTCCATAGGTATTAGTGCAAAGTTGCAAAATTTTGTACCAATTGTTCACCATGAATGTCGTGGTCCGACTTACACACTAGATGCCACTTTGCTCTTTGCGGTAAAACAGTAAGAAATGTGGCTCTTGGTCTCTAACTGGTTGGCTACCCCTGGTCTAAGCGTTGGTGTCAGCTTCGGCACACGAGGTGCGCGTACTGATTTAACCCTTTAAGGACGGCATCACGGACTGCAGGAACTTTTGAGCGCCATTTTTGTCATAAGTCGCGAAGCGCTGAAGCTACATCAGCATCTTAGACAATGTAAGAAAGTTTTTTTGAGAACGAACCTTTTGAGGTAGCTTTAGCTTTTGCGCGCGTGTGAAGTAACTGTAACGTATGACAGGGGAAGACCCGATTTGGGTTACTTGGAAAAGTAACTGCAGTGGTTTTATTCAAAAGGTTGTGCAGCGAAAACTGAGCAAGTTTGAAAAAGAGTTTATACACAAAAATGTCAGTCATATCGTCGTGTTTGCAAAAAATCAAAAAATTTTAATGATTTGGATAGTCCAAGAGGATGCAAACTTCGAAAGAACGGGGGTGTTTTCGCGTTTTTGTCTTTGAAACTCCATTCCTCCTGTTCTAGAAACTGGAAAAATATGAAAACCACAGAAAGGGTTGCTACACACATCTTACACCATCCTGCCAATTTTCAAGTAAAAAAACAAAGGATAAAAAGTTATAATATTTTTATCATGGGAAAAGCGGCAACATTTCTTAGAAAAAACAAAAATATTGCATAGAAATAAAGGCATACAAAAGGAATATTTTTGTCAAGAATCTCAAGCAGTATTAGCAACATGCCATAATTTTTATTTTTATGGATTTGTCCTGTATTCTTGGTATCTTGTGGGTTCAGATATTGAAAGACTAAGAGTGAATCTACACTGTCGTCAAAGTTATATCTAAGAAAAACACTTCCACGACCAAGTAGGCAACCAATTTTAATGCACCTGAAAATCTGTGTACTCGTGAGCACTAATGAAGTCTATTGTGTTCCTTCAACTGATACCTCGTTTTTTCCACAATACGTCTTGAATGTAAATTTAATTCTTTTGAGAAAATTTTGACACATTGTTTTACGTCGACTACAAATGTAAGTTTTCTGCGCGTATTTTTCCAATTTTAGCAGCAAATGAACTTTTCAAACAAGAGCAATGGTTCCTTTCTTCCTGTGGTTGGGGGAGTTATCTGGTTACTGAAGGAAATAATGTGCATTGAAGCTTTAATTTAGAACTTTTGCCTTACAGATCCAACGGTTGACTTTTCCTTCTGTGGAAAACATCACGAAGCATTTGGCTGAAAACCACTAGTAAAGTAAGCCTCTCAACACGAACGGAAACTACGCTGATACGAGGATGATAAAAACGTGCTTACAGAAAGGAACGAACGTCATGATTCAAATACAAATTCCCAAAAGAGAAACCTCTTGAGACGATAACGGCTTTACATAACTTTTCAGTCGTTTGTTCGAAACAGCTACTCAACCGTCCCTCACGTACTTCATGCAAGTTTGGCACAAAAGTAGCAAATATCATGCAACTCGTTCTAGAGCAGCGAAATATATTTGACCTTCCAGAGATATTTGCTGCAGGCGATGTAAACGTTTTGGAACAGCTGACGATTTCAACTTGTTTCGACAACCTTTCAAAAATTCCTAAAAGTCATTATTTGTCACTTTGGCCTCATCTACTCTCACCCAGCCTATGTTAACCGATTGCAAAACTCCATCACTCTAAGGATAAATCGAGTAGATGTGTACTTTATTTCTGCTGACAAACTCAGTTCAACAGATTTGCAGATCCTTTTTACGCAGAGAAATACTAACCCTAAAAATAATCATAGCACAAGATCGTCTTGGTTGAAATTACCACGTTTTTTGCAGGAAACAGAAAAAGTTAATCCTTTTACGGTCTAACCTCTGCATTGCATCGCGGTATGCAACAACAATGCTTCGAAATAGTTTTTGTTTTGTGATGTGTCATGCCAACTAATGATGCGCGTGATCAATCATCTGTCGGGAAATTAAATCTCAAAAACACGAAATAATGTAGCTACAGAATGTCGTCATCTGGATACCTTCAACAGCGGGCAGCTATTTTGGGAAATTACAAAGCTCGTGATGCAGCATTTCAATACTACAACAACACGATAAACCGATCGTTACAAGAAGTTGCGTCATCGCTGATGCATAAGACCTTGATGTGTTTTAACGCTTAAAAGTTCATTCTAGCAATGACAGTCTAAGTCTAAGAAAGTAACGGATTTACCCTCTTTCTTTCTAAGGCGAATTCGAGTCAAGCCGAGAACAGAGATTTGTCTGCTTGAGAGAACGATGGCTTGGTTTTTAACAACAGGTCTTGGTACGCTGTCCATGAATGGCAAATAACAGTTTACGGAAAGTGTTGATGCAGACGAGACAGGTACGAATCAACAAAATTCGCTGATCAAATATCTTTTGCCATCGAAGACAAAACCTTGTGGGTTCAGACACTGAAAGACTAAGAGTGAATCTATACTGTCGTTAAAGTTATATCTGAGAAAAACCGGAAAAAACACTTCCACGGGACCACGACTAAGTAAGTAACCAATTTTGATGCGTCTGAAAATCTGTGTACTCGTAACAACTAATGAAGTCTATTGCGTTCCTTCAACTGATTCCGCGTTTTTTCTCGGTTGTCGATGGCATATTCTTGTCAGAAAAGCGAGATAAACACTACAAGTCACTTAAAATATTTAACCCATTTCACTGAAAACTACCCTTATTATGACGTTTCCCTTGCTTGATACATATCAGGCATTTTCACAGTTAAAAGCCGATCAACTCCAGACCAAGGTTGAAGATCCGCTTGCTCCAGTATGACAAAATTCTCTTGTTTTATACACGTTTAGAAGTTTGGGAAACAATACAGTGTTGCTTGTGGGAAGGTCATCGTTGCATGCAGAACTGCTAATTTCCTAAAACCCTACAAACAACGAGGCAACTTAGTCGTTGTATGAATCCTGTTCTGTCTCTCGACTAAGCCACCTGACATTTTGAGATTCCAAGTCGTTATGTGTTAACTCCCAACCTTTTCAAAAGTTCCTTTCACTGATATTTACATGAAGCCTTTTGAATAGCACCAGAAAAACTTCGACGATGGCACGGCAAAAGAACAACAAAACATGGACCGCCCGCTAGTAGGCGATATGGAACTTCGACTAGAGGCCTGGCGGCCAGCGCACCAGATCCGCGTGCGAGCACACACGCGGAACTCCCTTGGTGCAAAAACGGGTTGGCCCAAGCAAGTAAGCACATACAGTAAAACAATGAAAAGCTTCGAAATGCCAATTTCAAAAGCGAAAGGCTTACATCCGGAATATAAAAACGCCCCACCCGGAAAAAAGGTTTGGCTGGTTTTACGAGAACTGACACGCAAAATCACTGTATACCAAAAAGCACAAAACAAATGGAAACTGAAAATTGAAAAATTGATCAGGTTTGCGAAATGTGTAGGCATGAAACAAAGTCTCAAAACAACTACCAGGTGCATCGGTATGAGAGCAGGCAAATTTTTGGGGGTGCGAAGGATTTTGCCCGAATTTTCCCAAACTTGCTCGAAAAGCTTTTGTGCGACTTTTGCCTACATATTTTTTCCACGAAGACCATGAAAATATTTTTTAATATGACCTCCAAAAAAGATCTTCCCGTGTTTTTCTGCAAACGTTAGGCGGTATTTTTGCCAAAATTTTCAGAGATTTTGCCCGGAGTTTTGGAGATTTTTCCCAGTTTTCAGGTATTTGTCCCGGATTTCCGACATATCAAAACTTTTGAGGGTGCGCTTGCACCTCCGCCTCCTACACCCCCGCCTCCTACACCACTGACCAGGGGTGAGCTACCACGTAAAGAGCAGAGGTGATGCAGGGCGGGGGAAGGATTGTGTGATGTAATTACGCAAATGACAAAACAGCTGTTCTGCCGAAATTTGTTGAGGTCGGCGAGCCGTCATTCGGAAGCGGAAAAGCCAGAAAATGAGGCAAGATGTGTAAGATAAAAGGAGGAAACCGAAAGCAAGGAAAGGGGAACTAGTTAACGGAGAACACGGCAAAAGGATAACACGGCAAAAGAGAGAATGTCTCGTTTAAGGGCTATAGTGATGACGATGAAGCGGCTGAAGTTGACGGAGTATAGCGCGGAGTTGTTTCAAGTGGGAGCCATCTACTAGTTGTGCGGAACCTGAAAATGCCTTTGTTGACATTGAGATCTTCCAAGGAAAACTGGGCTTTCGACGGTGTCGAACGAGTGAATCAATTGAATGACAACTTAAAGTCAGTCCCGTGGCCACAGGGGAGGTTGTCAAGCTCCCCCTGCACAAACGTCAAGCCCCCCGCACAAACCCAAAATTCCCCTATCAGGTCCCCGACAAGGGGGGACGGGGGTAGGCGCGGGCAATGCC
>JGI24158J21664_10011550_pt1 | contig 11744 bp, 8 predicted proteins | sample Ectturendosymbi3_FD_21664 | JGI IMG/M metagenome (IMG submission 21664)
AGTACATCACGTTGAATCACGAATGGAATATTACTGGGAATTACGCAGTAAGAATGCACAAAACATTAAAGCACTAATGTGTCCACTATACAGGTCTATGCATCCACCGAACGGTCGCACTTCACCTCCATTACTGTGTCTGTTGAACTCAGTAAATCGAAGTTACGGCGGATGTCGAAGCTTTCATGCTGCTACTGTCTTTCTAAGATGTGAAAACCCCTATTTGCCGCTTTGTTTCTAAACATGTAAACCATTCCAAATGAGTTGTACAGCGTGCTTACCACATAATTTTCTGCACCAGATAAATCTAGCAGTTAAAACTAAACAGCAGCTATTTTAGGATGGATTGCAGCGGGTTCAGCAAAGGGTTGCTAAATCACTTGCAATTTTTTCATGGACATTTTGTTTTTCGAACAGATACGGTGTACTATTTTCATACTTTCATGGGCGTCCGCAGGAGGGGCTAAACGGGCATTTGCCCCCCCGGAGAATTGGACTAAAAAACAAACATTTCTAGAAAATCTGAAGTCAACATCTTGATTCCAATTAATTGATTTAATTCTAGCAATGATATTTCAATTTACCGATATAGCACTCACTCTGCACAATGGCCAGCTTTACTGTTCTGGTGTGATGCAGTGATGAGCTTGCAGTTCACTCATGTCTACTCTTTCGTCTGCAGACTCGAACGTTACGAAACTTGCCAGCGCATTGTTCTTGCTCTTTGTTGAGTCACAATAACATGGCAACGAATCTTCAAAGGTTCACTTCATGCTACGATAGGTAATACGCTTTTCCGCATGTGTTTGTTGACCTCAGACATGTTTGACAGGTGATGCAGCGATACAGTAACTCAGTGGAGCATCCAGCCCAAAATTTTTTTGGGGGCAAAAATTTGGGGGGCCAAAATGTTTGATTTTAGGAGAGCAACAGTATTTTCTTTGGGATACTGCCTCTCAAAGTGCAAAATGACTACTTTTTGAAAAAAAATTGAGGGCATGGCCCCCTGAGACACGTTGTTTCATATGTGTGAAACGAATCATGAGTGAAACTGAAGCAAAAACTGTAACAGATGACAGAAAGTACACCTTCGTGGAAAAATCGTATACAGCTCCACTTGAAAAAGATCTCAAAATAGATGCGAATGGAGCGCGTGCTTTCATGGGGCATTGTCTTTGTGGTGTAGAAACAGTAAAGCGTTTTGTGAACGACCATTTGTATTGTGACTAGGACCGTAAACAGGGGGAGCGAATCTCCCCCTAAGTTTTTTTTCGTCCCTACCCCTGGAAAAATGTGGTAGACATAGTTTAAAAAATTTGGGTCCCACTCAGAAAACTCTTCGCTCCACCTGGTGTCCCAAGCTGATTAGGCCCTGATTGCAATGTCAGCAACCTGAAAAAGTTAAGCAAAATGTCGCCATTCCACCACCCAGGAACAAATTCTGTGCACGCTTATGGCCACTTTTACCCTTTCAGAAAATTTTGACGTGTGGGCGTCAATTTCATGTAGCTAACCGTGTACGAAATTGAAAACTAAACAAAACGTATGATGATAACACAACCGTTCTTGAATAGTTTGCTTTTAACTACACAACTAAAGATGCTGAAGATGAAACAAATCTACACATTGTTCTGTTCATTTACATTTTGTATTTTTGATTCTTGAATGTTCAATGTAATCAATAGTTCAAAAATGAACAATTTGAAAACTATTCAAGAAGTTTCAATGACGCCTGAAAATATTCAAGAACAATAAGATGTTTTTCAAGAATCAAGGACATAAAGAATTTTTACAGTAAATTTAAGGACAGTCCTTGGCGCTCAAGGACGTCTGGCATCCTTAGTTCAGCATGCAAACGCTAACACTGGTGGCTGGATTCGATATCCGGTGAGGTCATGCCAAGACATGAGAAGCGATTCTTGCGATTTGTCTAGCCTCGTTCTTAACGTTAATGTGTGGGTGCAAGAAAATAGTTCACTCACGGTGCTGCTATTGACTGGCCACCAATGCAGCATTCACTATCAAAGTTGCCACCTAGATCTGGTGCAAGCAAGCGTAGATAAGTGCTTCTGACAAATCGTGACACTCCAGTGCAAGGGTGCTCAATACGTCGATCGCGATCTAACAGTTGACCTCAAAGGCACCGTGGGTAGGTCGCATGACATTAACACCCTGGCTGATGCCATTCAGTGCAAGTCATCAGAGAAAAGTCAGGCAATGAGAAAAATGTACCTATTTAATTGTGCTAGGTTGTTGAATGTGGGCTCATGTAGGTATGTAAGGTACATCAACATGCAATGTTGCATGAATTCTCATTATATTTGTCAATAAATATATGTTTTGCATGTCTGTAATAAGTACTGCAGGTCATTTTGACTTGTTCTTTTCATACGTAGCTCGCATGCTGAAAAAGTGTGACCCCATCTACCCGTGCTCCAGAAGAACGAATCAATATCTAGTATAATCATATGAAGCTGCTATTGGGATTTGCAAAGAGTCAGATTTACCTACGGTAGATACGGAGCAATCAATGAAATCACATGAAATACTATAAAAAGCCACCTATTTGTTTCATGTGGCAGGTTCCAAAAATAACCTAAAGTGACATTACTTTCAATTTTTCTAACGAAGACCAACCTCTCTGTCTCCACAGTTTTCATTTTAAGACAACAGTATAAAATCACTGAAACCGTCAGTAAAAAGGCACTACGCGCAAATCTTTTCTACTGAAATCTTTCTGCATCTTTTTTTAAAACTACACAAACTGTTCGAGGACGTAGAAATATTTGAATCTCGTGTGCGCTGACTCTGTTACAGATAAATCAAAGTGAGAGGTTGACACATTTGAAACAGTGCAAATGTGCATTTGTTTAAAGAGTATTTTTCATATATCGCGTAAAGAGTCGAATTGTAAAAATTGGTATATTTCGGAATTTGGTCAAAATCTTATTTTTGTAACTGAAACACGCGAACTGGGACACACCGTTAGTAGTGAGATATAACTTTTATTTTTGAAATCTCCTCAGTGAAATTAGCACTTGCTACAGTTCTAACAAAATAGCACAATTCGTTCCAGCAATGTCTAAACAGCAGGCACTCCTGGACCTCCCGGATTTAGAATTCCTGGTCCTCCGATTGAAATTCCTGAAAAAAAACGTCTTGTTTGAAATTGTTTTTAATCGCACAGGAAATGAAGAACGCTTGAGAAGTCATAAATTCGCCTTTTGCATAATATAAGTGCGAATTTGAAGAGCTCTGCATCATGTCGATATTTATGTTGTAGAATGAATCGCGAATCTCGCAAAACTTTTCGACGCCAGTGGATTATTGATTCATTTTTCAAACTTAATAAAAGTTAAATATCAGTAGTTAGTTCAATCAGAACAGATGGCCAAATTTAACAGGAAAATTGATAAGTGAACCAGACAGCCGATAGCTAAGGAGCAAGAATAAAATAAACACATGAAATCAAAGATTTTGCTCTTATAGCAATTTCTAACGAAGCTTTCTTTGATATTTGCAACAAACGCTTCTATTCATTTTAGTCGTTACCTCAAAAATGTAGTTTCTGCGATTATCTTGCAGATGTCTCAGGGATTTCTTTACATATAACTGGTCAGGTTTGGGCCTAAATATTTCTGCTTTCATGCTGATACGCTTATTTATGAATGGCATATGCTGCGTTCCCTATAAGGTGCGCAACTGCGCAGTACCGCCAGGCCATTTGCGGAGTGAAACCTAATTCTCGCGTCCTTGAAACATTCCAAATTTGAAAGCAAAAAATCATTAACATGTTTTGGATGGAATCAAAACGCTTTTTTATATTGTACAGCCCTTCCAGAAGCTGTTTGAATCAAATGTGTACTTTGTTCGTAATCTGATAAGATTTTATATTCGTTTTAGGGTTGCCCAACCAAGGGCGTACGCAAGGGTGGGGCTTTGGGGTGAACCCCCCCTTGAACTTGATATTTTACTAAATCTTTATTACCTGCCCAGAGGATTGTTATCGCATGCTTTTTGCTTGTTAATTTGTCGACTTAATGCAAATACAACGGAATGAATTTGCATGCAAATTTCAAGGAACATTGTAAATGGTCAAAAAATTTATAATTAGGTTATGGTAGGAATCTGGGTTGTCGTCTGCATCCAGAAACCATCTCACCACTTTTCGCAGACCATTCGTCCACATACTCATGCTTAAGATTGTCTTCGGCCATAGTGCACTTTATCCAACACAATTGGTTTAATTTTGTCTGCTATGGCTGGTCAGTGCAAGCGCTGACAGCATTGGCTTCATTATTAGTTTCTGTAGCATGATAGAACTGTTGCACGAGCTCAAAAACAGCAGTTCACAAAGAAGCATTCAGGCATTTAATAATATCTCAGCAGGAAAAAGGAAAACTAGATTTCTATTCCTAATAAAAAATAGACTTGCTGGATTTCTATTTATAACAAAAAATAGAAAGCTTTCATGCTAACTTTATGCGCATTCTCAAGTCTTGTGCAGTTTAGCAAAATTTTGCAAACCGGGGTGTGCGCCAGCCAATCCAGCTGCACACTCTCTATGTGCTCGACTGCTCGTATTCAAGGAGACGTTAGCGCAGCTTCATTTTGCGGTTGTAAATTGCTCTGACGCAATGATGAGTGTGTTTTACTCCCCTGTTCTAACGTGCAGCCTGATATTTTTGCAGTTGTGAACAGCTGTATCACAGCGTTGAGTATATTTTCTTCCGATGTCCTGACTTGGAGCGCTGATAGTTTATATTCAGTGCAATGACGCATTAAATAAGGGGAGTGCGTGTAGATGAATATGCATATTCGCAATATGCATATATGCAATATGCATATATGTCAACAAACTTCGTCGAAACCTTGGTTTGGAAACATGAACATGACGTCAAATTGTGACGTCACAAACAAGGCACACCAAAAACAAATGACCACCATATGACACTCAATAAAACCTCCCTATGAAAATTTTCTGCGAAGACCACTGTGCCCAACGTTCTCTTTTTGGTGGACATGTCCTCCTTCCTCATGAAAAATTAATTGTCCTCCGAGAACATTCAAAACTTACAAATTGTCCTTCATTGTGCATTTCTTATTTTACATGGCTATATTTTATAGCATTTCCGTATGGTGAGCTGACCTGCTTTAGGTTATGCAAAAATTCATCAAGTCTTTTACAAATTAAAGAGCAACAACAAATGATTGGAACAAAGACTTTCTCGATGTTTTGCCAGCGAAGTATGAATGAAACAAAAGTAATTGTGCTCACAGGCTGAGGCCCGGATTTCAACGTCAGGAGGGGAAAATACGTTGAAGAGCGATAGAATCTTGTTTTCATTATATGTTTAAACGCTTTTTCTGGTTACAAAAATTTTGGGGGGACCTGCCACCGAATACCCATTCGCGGCTGCGGGCCTGTACAAAGTATAACAGAAACTAAGTTAAGGTTTCATAAAACCTTGACCAAAGGTATAGAGCTGAAATACTTGCAAAGCTCAACGGCATGAGTTCACTTTGATCTAGACAGTTTGTCCAAGTGAAAGTAGTTGACAAGCTTCGCAAAATTTTATAACAAAAATGCTTTAAAAATTCTTTTGCAAATTTTTTCTCGAGCTACTTACTCCGCGGGCAGCAGAATCGGACTTTGTAGTCGAGGCAGCGTCTTGTATTCCTTGCGTTGATGCATTGGAGTCCACCCTGTGCGCTTATCACAATCGACTGACCGGTCGTGTAGTACGGAGCATTGCTGCCGACAACTCTTGCGTCGATCCCGATCGGATTCGAACACAATCGACCAGGATATTCTCGACGAAGATAACTCGCAATTTCATAATCACCGTTTCCGCTCGGGTTGTCACGATCGAAAAACTGTGTCCAGTAACCAGTACAAGTGGGTGCTGTAAGTTGAATTTGTAATGGTTATCGTAAAAACTTTCCTAAATTCAGTTGTTTCGCAACGTTATTTGTAACAGAACTAGCCCAATAACAGTTGATGTAATCTTTTAGTTGTTTCGAAGTAAATGGCTGTGTTCACCACTAACCAGTTTGGTTCTGTTACTACAACGAATTAGTTGGCTTTTATCGAATGTATTTCCCATTTTGGCACCATTTTCAAAAAATTACTTTGCTTGAGTAACTTTTTGGCAATAATCCATAAACGTGTGCCAAAATATAGGATTAGAAAGTGCATGGTATTGCGGCGAGAGATGTTTACATTGAGTGCCAAAGGTTTTCTAAAAAGAACTGTAACACCGGCAAAAATACATTTCAAGCTTTTGTGAAAATCGGTCAACATAGATTTTTTCAGATCTACTTATTTGAGTATACCAATCTGTCAAGGCCATAAAAATACGGCTTCCGTGGTTATGGCGTATAAAAGCACTAACCACATAGCAAACAATCACTTGTTGGCTTTTTACATGTTGCTGTTTATCTCATGTTCTCACAAACAAATCGACAAAAATACATTTGAAAGAACTGTTCTTTACGAATCAATTGCGTTGCAACGTGGATAAGATATAAACGAATGAAATACAATCAGACAAACGACTGCTTTCAAGATTTGTGTGTTTATCCAGATAGCGTCCAGTTGCTCTTGCATTGTCTATCAAAGGATCAAACAAGGAGTATCATCTCGCGTTTTTCAACCCTTGTTTAGCTTTTCCATAAATCTTCATTTAACTCACCTGTCGGGCAGCAAAATCGGACTTTGTAGTCGAGGCAGCGCCCTGAATTCCTTGCGTTGATGCATTGGAGTCCGTCCTGTGGGCTTATCACAACTGACTGACCGGACGTGTAGTACGGAGCATCGGTGCTGATGACTCTCGCGTCGATCCCGATCGGATTCGAACACAATCGACCAGGGTATTCTCGACGAAGGTAACTCGTGATTTCGTAATCGCCGTTTCCGCTCGGGTTGTCACGATCGAAAAACTGTGTCCAGTAACCACCCAAGCAACCTGATCAAAAAAGGTTTTGTCTCAAATCGATAACATTCATAAGTTTGAATGAATTATTACTGGTGAAACGGTCGGTTACCTTAATTCGCTTGTTCATTTGATAAAATGTGCAGTTAACTTCAAATGCAAACAGTGGGATTGAAATGAGATAATTTTATTTACAAAAACGCGCCGATGACTGATCAAAATGAAATAGAAACAGACTCGATGCAAATACCTGGATAAGTGTATCCACAAGCACAGCTTGCAAAGAAAACGATGAAAAGGCAGTTGGCAAGCATATTTGTTTTCCCTTCTTTTAATATAATTGTCTGGAAATAGGAAATTGTATGTTTTCAGTAATTCGAATTGTGTGACTGGCAAAGAAAATGACAAATGTACTTTATTCATTCGAAACTCAAACACTGGCATTATCAAGTGCGCGATTTGATTCACCGTGTGTAGTAAAACGATAAGTGAAATGGAAGTTGCAAACCATAAATAGCCGACTTTCAAAATCTACTTCTCGTACAGCCTCAGTTTTCAGTATTTTTGGAAATTTTACGCGTCTTGTTTGTCTACCATAAAGCTGTGCTTGATTCTCTTTTGACATATCATGCCTGCATTAAGGGAAAAAAGCTTTGGAATCACAAATGGTTTCCACAGGCTGCGTTTTGTTCAATTCAGATCGTATCAAATGCCTACGTTTCGAAGGAAAAATCGAGGGCAGTCTTCTATAAGTTCTTGGAAAAAATACATTTGTCGCAATTAGCGCGAGGAAACGAGTGCACGACACACAAAAGAAATAGGTAAACAACATCTGCGCCAGACTCACCTTCAAAATTTTTGCTCGATCCAGTGAGACGTTGAGGTTTCTGAAAACTTCTGAAGTGACCCGTATTTGAAAATGTCTCGAACTTATATCCATACTAACCTTTTTCTCATATGCGCAACTCACCAGCAGTCAGCATTTAACAGCCCTGCCCCTGAGAACTCATCATTATAGTGGTCTGACGTCACTGGAGCCATGTTCAGTGAGGTAATTATATTGTAGAGTTAAACTGCGGAAGTGGTCACATTGATTAATTTGTAATTTGAAAATGCTGAACGTATCCTGGCGATCACTGGGAAACGCGACTGGGATTGGCATATGCTACATGACTTTCTATAAAAAAAAACAAAACAACGCCAAAGTAATTGCACTGAAAACGAAAAAGGTTTGGAAACATCAAAGCTGAAAAACATTTTTTGCGCAATGATAACACTCATAAAACCAAAACCCAACAATTTTCAAAAAGTTGTTCCTTCGCTTAGGTAGTAATCTTTTTCTACTTTAGAAAGAAATAATTCCTTCAAGCTTGGAGAAAAGTTTTGACTATTGTTGGAAAAAAACGAAATGGCAATTGGAAACCAAGGGGATGTTGCAATGACTGAAACGCTGGCGAAAAAATAACCTGCATTTGAGAAATAAACGCTTAAATGGCATACAGTGGCAAAAGAACGACAAGGAAACAGAAGCAAATATCTACAGAGCGATGGAGCAGTGATCAGGCTTGGTAGCAGTCGGGGCGCTTGTCCGTGTAGCGCTCAAAGAGGTTGTTGGACGATCAGGAGGCGTTTCTGGGGTGCAGTTGAGTAAGGGTGTTTCACAGCGACAGGTAGGTGCATCCTTCGTATTCTGCCGTATACACACCTGACAGGTGTAGGTAGTGGCGTAACTAGAGGTTTGAGCCAGGGGGCAAAGCAGCTTAGCTGAAGGGGACCCACTGGTCACCGTAGGGGGCTCACTAGCCAAAACTCAAGAAAAGGTTGCGTTTTTTGCCGAAAAACGCAAAAAAAAACAAATCAAAGAATATTAAATATCGAAATGTCAAATAAAGGGGGCCCAGTTTTTACATTTAGGTTTCCAAGTGGGGTGGCTCGCCCCCTTGCCTTCCGTCAGTTACGGCACTGGGTGTAGGGCTATGCGGTTAGATCCGAAAGGAAGAATTGCGAAGGTATTCAATCAGATCTTCGTTCCTGAAACAAATCATTAAAAGTGCGTGCTGGTTGCTACGGGTGATTAGTGTAACGAGGTGGTGAGCAGAGGCGGCTTATGTGGAGAAGATTCGGAAGTGTGTCCAAGTGTAAATGACAGCCGTTGGGTATGTGTAGGGGAAATCGAAATGGAGAACCGAGGGGTAAGGCCGGGGGCTCCTATGTTGGCTTGTTGGACACCAGTGGAAAGCGCTGAGGGACGGTGCATAGCGGTTTGGTGCTGGTGAAACCGCTGAAGAAAAGTTTCCTCAAAGGCCTGCATTTCTGTTGAACCTGCCACGGGAAGAGACATGCCCTTGAACTACGGAAGTTCACTGAGACGAGGAGTGCTTCCTTGTGGTTCGTCCGGAGGTGCACTCGAGTTCGCTGCAAGCTGAAAGTCATCCTCAGTGGTCCTGAGAGATGAACCGAATGACGGCGATATATGGCTCCCAGTACATGTATTGAATTTGACGGTTGTGGAGATGTGGACAGTGGTGGTGATGAGCGGAGATATGTCATGTGAACGTTTTCACTTTAATGGACAGCCGGTTCGTTCACACTGCCACAAGTTACGCGTACTTGGTATCTAACCAGTGAGATAGGTGCTTTACGTCGTTAAATTACGCGCGTTTTTTTTCATCTTTTTCTACTCTGGCTGTAAATGTCACCGGGTTCAGTTGTTCAGTGTTTTGTTCACATTGAGACGCAACATTTTGTTGTTAACCGTGCTGACGGTGCGTTGTGGAAAGAGAATACATTTCTGTGGTATGAATTCACATTGCATGGGCACGCGTTACTGTAATACTACTCCAGTGTAGGGCTGAGGAGTCTATATTGAAGCAATAGAATCGTCTTTAAGTAATTTTCGCTGTATAAGTACTGGACAGAAGGGTTGTGGCAAATTGTCTTTGTCGAATAAGCTGCGTAAAATACGCGAAGAGCTGACGCTGCTGTATGTGGAATCCGAGTGTTTGATGAAGAAAGATGGTACCGATGCATCCGAATTAATAGTGGGTGTAGCATGGGTGGTGGAACCTTTTTCAAAGTGGAGGGGGCACAAGAACACGTCAGAAAAACATGGAAATTTTTGTGGTTTGAATGGGCAATTATGACGTCACAAACATTAAAATGTGACGTCATGAAATTTTGTCAGCATATTCAAGCAACTTTATGCAATATTGTATAAGCCCTCAACGACCCTACACCCTATCTACGCTACACTGACTTGATCACATAAATGTAACTGGTTGTTCTACGTCTTACACAAAAGTCCACCAACACAACATGCACAAAGCCACGGGAGCGTCCACATATTACATCATCAGAGGGGTGAGAGGAGCTTTCAAAATGATGATGGGGTAAAAAATACATATCTGAAATGATGACGGAATATGTAAACGGAACAACGGATGTTACTGTGCTACAGTACAAACTTTTTTCCAAAAAAGTTACATCTGTGATCATTTACTGCTATGAATTCTTGCAGTATTCTTATAAGATCAACCTTATCTACTAAGTGTTTTTGAATGTGCAAAAACATCCTCTGGTTAAGTGCTCTTGGTTAAGTTTGTTTGTCAAGTAGTTCTTCAGCCGTCGAAGGTATCAGGTACAAAAGACGATTATATGTTTGTCATTGGTACTGCCAAGTACAACCGTAACAGTCATCCAGCACTTCTTGTAAATTCCGCTTAGAACAGGGGTGAGAGCTTTGCTGACCACACGTGCAGTTTCGAAGGTATAAGGTACAAAGGACGATGATATGTTCTTCAAAAGTGTTAGTTCAGTTACAAAAGCATCGACATCTATGCTGTCATGTAATTTTAGATACCGGAATGCAAAGGCAGGACAAGCATTGGCAGCAAGTTGCCTGTAAGGATGCAATGGTGTTGCCAATGCAAAAAATAAAATCTTAATTGAGATTGATCTTTAAAATATTTTATTTTGCGTATAAGATTCAGCAAAATTTCACTATTTAAAAGGGTTTCAATACACTTGAAATTACACTAAATCACACTAAGTTTTCGATGGTGTTGCAAAAAGTTTTTCCGCCACAAAAGCATCCAAACTTATACCGTTTTTGTAAAAAATGGTGTAGTATGACATCATCTGGCAACCCTGCTCGACAACACCAATGCGGTAAGCAAGCCCGGGCAGGGTGACCAGGTTGTGCACGGTGTATTCTGCCAAACTTTTATAAAATCTTGCCAAATTACAAACAATATATACAGTAACAAACAATAGTGCCAAAATTCTGCTTTTTTTCACGATTTACTTTAACAATGAACCCAATAATAATTGCATTACTTAAACGTATTTACGCAAATTTCAAATCTAAAAATAGGGGGCCCAGACCTCTCAGAAAAAAAGGTGGAGGGGCCTAGGCCATGCAGCCCCCCCGCTACAGCAACCTACGGGTTGTCGCCTGCTGCACAGAGACAAGAACGATTCGCTGTCGATTTATTAAGTACACTCGAGTGTAGACAAAAGATATTTGTCGAAATGCGATCATCACATGAATTAGATACAGACGGTTGTATCCAGGGACCCGACTAGGGGGGGTGGGGGGAGCAATTCCCTGGGGCGGCACTTTTCCGGGGGAAGGCACTTTTGGTCAAAAAAGGTATAGCAAAGGGTTTTTCACGAATGAACCTGAAGTTAGATTTAGGTTTTAGATTTTGGTTAACATTGGACCTACCATACGTCTGGCCGGGACTGTCCCGGTTTAAACGTCTGTCCCGGTGTCCCGTCCCGGTTAGCAAAATGTCCCGGAATTTCACT
>JGI24158J21664_10011551_pt1 | contig 11743 bp, 10 predicted proteins | sample Ectturendosymbi3_FD_21664 | JGI IMG/M metagenome (IMG submission 21664)
GAAGCGCATTTTTGGGAAGGTTGTCGTAACATGGCGCATTTTCTTTGCGGTGTAGACAGGCTAAAGTTAACGTCGATTTGCACTGGATCGTCAGCAACCTGAAAAGGATAAGCAAAATGTCGAATTTGCCCTGCCCCCTGGCAAGTTTCTGCGGACGCCCATTCTTGGCAACAAATCTCGTAAACCTTTTTTACCAAGGCGGTATATGAAAGTTTTGAAACTGATCTAAATAGTTGGCTGATCTCAATCTACAGAGTCTCACACAAAATTAAGGGCAACCTTCAGCCTTTTGATTTTTTTTCATATAATCCATTAATTAAGGCCAACTCGCATACGTTCTCGTATTCATAGCACAGACCGCCGCTCCAAACCAAGATAAAAAACAATCTCAAACAATCCGCTCAACAGGAACGAACGATGATGGCGGGTAACATAGATGTTATGCCAAAGAAACAAACGCTGGACGACCACCATGTCGTAACACCAACTTCCTTCGGTTGCGCAGCGCTTGAACAAGACTACGTTGAACCAGCGATTGTTCATTAGGAAAACGCAGGAAGATAGACGGGGTTATGTCTTAAGCAACACCGCAAATCATTCAGAGAGCGCTGCCCTAATTTTCAAATACAGCAAAAAAATAGGTTCAGTTCACTGACCACACGCGGCCCGAAAACCAGGCGCAGACCCAGCGGGCAAACTTCGATCAACCAGGGGTTCTTGCCCGTTTTTTTCTAGATCAGGGGTGTGCAACCCGTGGACCGCTGAAAGGTCCAGATTTTAAGTAGTGTGGCCCATGGGCCAGAACCTAAAAATGTATTATGAGAAAATTAGTTTGCTGCTTACTTTCCCGTATGACCATACCAGTTCACCCGCACCTGGTATTCGCTGTATCCAGACCCGTTGCTCCACAAGCAAGCATTAGGGTTTTATTGCCAGCCTTCCGTGGGTGGCCAGCGAGTTTTCTAATCTGCCGAGCTTGACACATACAGCTGTGGCCCAAGGACCAATCAGGATATGTATTTGACCCGGCAGTGTTGCATGGTTCCACACCCCTGTTCTAGATCATCAACCTGATGGCGCAGAGCAGGCAGCTGTACGCAGTTTGTTTTCAAAGCACGCATCGCTTCTTCACGACCAAGAGTAATCTTAGGAATTTTGCTGTAGATGACATCCGAGTGACTTGCAATCGGAGAATTGCTCAATCAAGCTTAGCCAGGATTTCCAACCTGGAACTATGTAAGTTCCATGTCATTGCATTGCCACAGCATGAACACTGACGGAACGAGGGTTGGCAAAACGCAGAAAAAAACAGCATGCAAAAACATTGATATGGGAACAGACGAGGAACAATCCCAACTCAAGACAAATACATTTTCTCCACGCACGCGCACACAGACGTGGACGTTTAAAGACAAAATACCACTTTTCAATCTGTATAAAATTGTCAGTAGCAGGAAGAAGGAATGCAGTCGGATCACCGCCGTAAACAAACAGGCGCGTTAAGCCATTAAACTATCAATCGTTTTCACGACAGTAACTACCACGGAACAAAAATCAAAGCTTGTGCTTCAGNCCGATCGGCTCCACCTCGCCCTGGTTGTCCCCGACGTTGAACTCAACCCAGTCGCGGGCGATGGGGGCGGAGATCATCGCTTCCGTCAACGCGAATGCGTCGCAGAGGCGCAGCGCGTACGGTGCGATCGTGCGGCATACCTCGGCCGTCGCTTCGTTGACCTTTTAACAACGTTAACACATGAAAACAATTTTAGAGATACCTGGTCATGGCTTGCGTATTTTGAAGTCATGTGTTATAGCGGTTTAAGGAAATCTGCACCGAATTGCTTGGTCGCACACACCATGTATGCGAGAACAAAATATCTCAAGCCAAATGATTTAGGAACGTCTTAAATTTAGGTAGTGCGCTATCAGGTGCAAACATTTGAAAAAAATGGACTCTTACTTTCACTAAATTGCGCTGACAATGAAAACACTGGTTTCAAAAGCTGCAATCAGGAATTCATAAATATGGGTTTTTTCACATGTTGGTAAAATTGTTGCATGATTTCCAAGTTATCCTCAGTTAATAAATTACGACCTTCATTCGACGATCAGCAAGGAACCATTTTTTACTTCGAACGTCCTAAACGAGGCATTCAGTGCTACTCAAAAACACGACACAACAAGGTCTTTGCACGCGTCAACATACCAGCTTGGCTGAAGCGGGTGTTATGAACTCGTTCGCGGCGAACCAGCCCAGGTCGGCGAGTACGGCGTCCAGTAAGTAGAGTCTGCGCAGCTGGATGAGGATCGGCTTCAGCGAGGCGTCGGTTTCGGGGGCGTCGATGACCGCCTTCACTCGCTCCGATATCAAGAGCTCGCCGTAAGCGTACGCTGCACCCTGAGGGTAGGAAGATTAAGAACAAAACGGTTTTCGACTGATTACTAAAGCAATGCCCCTCCACCCGAGGCCAAACGCAGCTGTAATTTGTACCTCTCATATGAAAAAGCAATCTTTCCCCCCCCCAAAAAAAAATCTTATTCCACATCGCCTTCGCAGTGTACTCTATATCAACGCTGGGTTACCGATGGGGAAATGCTGGACGTTTATTGGAGTGGAAGTCCATGTCGGAGAAGCTATGGCACAGAAAACTAACTAATGTCTATTCGACCTTTTGTATGGCAGTCCATAAACTATTTTCAACATCTGTCATGAAAATCACGATGTTTCCACGAAAGGAGGCTCCAGCAAGGGTATACAAAGGAGACATCACCAACGTCCTACGTGGTCAAAATACGTCAACGAATGAGAATATGCGGTTGCTGAGAAGTGCGATAAGCAGACACCTACCTGCACCAGGTCGCTTTCTTTTAACATCCAAGTATCAAACAGGCCCTTTTTCCCTCCTTGCATGAGCTTGATTGCCAGCTCGGAGAAGCGGGTTGTTTCTCGGGCCTCCAGTAGGAAGTGAAGATATTCATCGTTGTTCAAATCTGAAAAAAAAACAGCTCAGTATAAAACCCAGACGTATAAGCAAACAGTCAAAGTGCACTTCTCAATTCGATAAAAAGGCGACGAAGGAAAATAACTGGCAAGAGCGTGGTATCTACTTAAAAAAGACAAGTTGAACAAACCGTATTATTACCTTCAGGAACGGGGGTTAGCTGCTTCGGTTGAAACATACCCAACTTCTCCTTTGCAACTTTCTGCGCGCAAAATAAAAAGATAAAAGAAAGAATCGAGATGGTGTTGCTGTGCGCGCAACATACGACAGGTTGTGGGTCGAGGCGAACGAGCAAAAAATCTCACGTAAAACCTAAGGAACAAATTCAGGTTTTGTCAAGAATATTTACGAGATACTTCAACTCGCGTATCACACAGTTTTGTTCTTCACTGAACTGAGCCCGCGTTTTTGTTTCAGCTGCTCAAGGGCGGAAAATCGAAGCGCTCCGCAGAACAGTTGACGACCTGCCACACAAAGGCGAATTCGATTCTACATTTTCACTCACCTGCATCAGGACGGAATTGTCGCCTTCGGCAGTCATTGACGCATGGGCGGCTCCGATCAGTTCGCCAAACCTGTTGCAGCTCAAGTAGCCCTGCAAGGAGCAGCGTTTAAATTAAATTGTTCGGTGAGGACGGTATTACTTTCAACTGGAGTCTTAAGAGAGGAAGAACTGCAAGTCCATCACTTTTTATTCGTAGCGATTGAACCTAAAGCCGCCCTCATACAAGTTTATTCCACAGAGTGTGCAATTAACTTCGGGTGCAGTGTTCATTGCTCTAAATTTAATCCCATAAAAACCAACAACATTTACAAAGTGAAACAGAAGTTGCCCGTAGATGTATGATGCAGAAGCTGTACCGGAGGGGACGATCGCTTTGAAATACAGTAATCCCAAAGCGAGCCAGGTTTAGCTGCCGGGCTGCCAGAGTGGAGCAATATTCTCCACCTGTTTCTATTCGCAGACTGATTGTCCTGCATGGCTGAAGAGCTGAGGTTGCTTTCTCAAAGAGACACTTTGATCCATAGCTGGAGCCCTGTCAAGCCTCATCACACTGGAAATATAGACCATTTACCGGCTGCAGTTCATCTTCATGCCCACGACTTACGTAAATATTTCTCAGGACTATAGAAAATCTTGCAACGAAATAAGAGCAAAATGCGAGGAACAATCATTTTGTTGAAAAGTCAGTGTGGACAACAGCAACATACCTGGCCTCCGCAGCGTTCTCGTGCTACGGTGGCGATCTTCCCGACATGCCAGCCAACCAGCGCCTTTATAACGCAACAGAGGATAACCACTTCGGCATGCTCCTTGGGATTTGGAATTTCGGCATTTGTTTGTGCCGCCCAACGATCTTTCACGTAATCCAGCGTTAAGTTCATGGCGTACGTGCGCGCCAGAAGCGGGAGGAGAGCACGCTGTTGTAACTGCATAAAAATGTAGTCAAACGTGTGTAAGCTCTGTATTGGAACAGCAGTCGTATGGATGACCGAGAAAAACTCGGATGTAAATGTCACTTCGACGGAAATACAAATGTAGCACTTGCCAACAACGGTTTTGAGCAATAGTGTTGAATGAACACTCTAAACGCGAAAAACATAAAAGATATTGAAATTACAAGTAGCAAGGACATGGTTCCAATGACTGAATTTACAGGATATAAACCTGAAGATTTCGTGAAGTCTACAACTGCAGTCACCAGCCCCATCGAAAGCCAGCAAATGCAAGCTGGTAATTATGTGATACAGTTAAGTGGTTATAAAACAAGACCACTATTGTCTCTAGTAGTTATGCAGGAGTAGATACATTGCAGGACCTAACTGAAATCCGGACGAAGGATTTCGAAAGACAAACAGTATATTTTTTGCTCAATCAAACCACGTTCGGAAGATCTATTTTTTGCTCATCAAACCACGTTCGGAAGATGCTGGGCGACCAGCTTGAGCACGATGATGAACTTAAGTTGTGAAATGTTTGAAACAAAATAACACAAAACGACGAAAAAGGTTTTCACGCTACCTGGTACGTCAGAATGGCCATGTCCGATTTTCCTTGGGGCCCGACCGTGAGCCGGGTTGCAGCGTAGCGAAGAGCGATCGTAAGTCCAACCTTTGACCCGCCAATTGACATCGAAGCGATGCAAATGCGACCTGAGAGGAGCTGGTCGGCGACCACCAGGAACCGGGCCCGAGTGCCTTTGATTGAAGTAGTGAAGTTGCCTTCTTCATCGACGTCGGAGTATCTGTGCAAAAGCGACGCGCTGAACAAGCGGAACATCGTTGCTGCTTTTCCGTTGGATATGACCAGCTTTTGGCATCGTTTTGATGGAGTACGAGCAGCGTTCAGCAAACAGCAAATTTGAAAAACTTGTCAAGTTGCTGACTGAAGATGTTTAGACACATCGCGTTCGCTCTCTCTGCCGAAATAGTACCATACCCAACATATAAAACGCGTTCTAACTTCATGTATTAGAACAGACCTTGTAAAAAACAACACTTTGTGAGCATTTTTAGTTTACTGTTAGAAAATGAATAGGAAATTTAAGTTGTGAAGCAATCAGCGGGATGTGGATTACGGACGTATATAACTTTACCGATTCTAAACACTACTGTGGCAGTGAAAAGTAACCAATTTATGCCAACACCTTGTAAGAAGCACAAGTGAATGCATGGTTGCAAGTATATAGATAAATCGTAAGTTCAGAATTTCGTTGCAGGTTTTCCTACTTTCGCTTATTTCGTCTTGAGACGTGCTTCGCCAACAAATTTTCCTCTTTTTTTACTGAAAAGCAGCCATATCTAGTTATCATTCGCGGTGAAACGTGACAAGCACTATTGACCGCCGACCGGTGTCACTTTTTTCACACATCAACAAAAACAACGGCATGGAAACATAACTTTGATGTGAAGTACATGGTAAGGACGTCACGGGTGTGTGTGATGCTGGCTGCAGCTTTCACAGGACGTTCATGATAACAGAAGCTACATCATCATTATCGTTATCACGCCACATCACCAACTGCTCTTACCATCAGTAGAGTCAAACGATTTAAGCTCTGGCCATTTTACATCGAATCTTCTCATAGGAGCGCCTAAATCGACAATAGAAACGACGCCTTAACCAATCGAATCCCAACCTGTTTAGCAAATTCTCCCTGGGCACTCTGACGTTGTCGAAAAAAAGCTTGGCGTTGTCGACACCATTCAGACCGATTTTGTGACCCATGTCTTCTACTCGAACGCCGGGCATGATGTTCATGTCCTCGTCTCGAATGCGAACCAGTATGGCATGGATGCCCCGTGCCTCGTCGTCAACTGTAAGCTGAGAAAAAAAAACAAAAAACGCTTCATCAGGTACTTTCAGAGTCACGTGAAGGTTTGGGGTGCCCAGCTACCCATGCAGTAAAATTAACCCCCTCGGCAGAGCTTTTCAACTTAAAAATCGGAACCTCCTAACAACTTGGAACTACTGTCAATGAGAGATTTAACAAACATTCATTAGAGAACTCCTCTATATAACAAAGATCGAAATTTTTGAGGTTTGGGAATGTTTCTGGTAGTTAAATGTAACTTTCCATGGGTTTTATCAATACTGTTCACCAAAACAAATTGGTTCGATGAATGAAAGNTAAGACTTGGTAATCTGCTCAGTAAATTACACAACAATGGTTATACTTCACGTAATTTCTCATGCACACACCTCGCCTAGTTATCATTTGTGTAATTTTCGCGATGTACATGCACCAGAGTTGTAAACGGGCCTCATTTTGAAGCCTGAGCCCGGCCCGACATTAATTTTTGAAGCCCGAAAGCCGAACTTACCCACTGAGTCATGATGTGTGTAACTGCACGGCATTGGTGGCGCAGCAAAGTACGCATGACTAAATGATTCACAATTAATCGTTTTTATTGAAGACTTAACTCGGTTGCTTCAACAGTTACTGGCGACAAAAGTGTCCGTCGTTGCGAAAAACTTTTGTACGCAGGCCCGAAATCGGCTAGAAACATTTTGACAAACGTTAAGTCCGAACCGGCCCGACCTTGAACTCGGTCATGCACTGCTTGTGCATGCTACAAAATATAATGGAAGTTGCGTCTGTTTGATAATTTGATACACTATCCTTCAAATAAAGTACTTTACTCCGAGCACTGCCAAAACCTATTTAACAAAATCGCAAAGCAAAAGTTCAACCCATGAACATGCTACTAGCTGCAGCTACGACACAGTCCGCAATTTGCTAGCATCCGCCTCCCTATCAAATGCGGGAATATCTTCTCTGTTAATATACTCATTATTGCATCATACTTTAAAACGAACGAAACTGATCGTGATTGAATCTTTGCAGAATGAAATTTACTGAAAACAAAGCCATGTTTATACTACGTTTCAAGGATGATCAGTGGCGTCGTGTCATAGAGGCCTGTCTCCACGAATTTTTGAACAAAATTATTTTTCGGATTGCTTCGCGTTGCCCACAGTCATCGGTGGACGCGACGATGGCGGTGCGTGAAAAGTCGAAGACTTTATGCTTGCTCCACACTTCAAAAAATATCCCTGCCTCCCAAACTTATTGTTGGCACGACGTCCCTGCTCACACCTATTCGTTGCCAGGCATCAACCGCGGTCACGTTGAACCAGTTTCGTATCCCACGTAACTTTGGGATCAGCTGAAAATCGGTAAACTTATGGCTCCTCTTTTTCAAACACGTGGAATTTAGTCAACAGAACCGGTACCTCTCGCACGGATCAGGTACTTAATCCGAGGCGACGGCGTTTATTGACAGAAAACATTGGTTCACCGCTACGCAAACAGGTGAACTGATCACTGTACGTTCAGCTTGACTGAACGTGGACTTTGCACCATGACGCGACACAGAAAACTGAGCGAAGTGAAGGCAGCCATCGGGATGGTAAATACGCGGGTTCAAAGGAATGGTAGTGAAACAGCAGTGATTGATCGCGAACGGAAATCAAGCAACAGTGAAAGTCTCACACACATTTTCTAACAACTATTTTCAGACCACTACAAAACTTAAAACCTCGTCCGAGTAGAGATCTGCCCATCGTTTCCAAACCAGTTGGGTTCCGGTTTTAATTGTGGCATGTCTACCGTTTTTTAGCACCAAATAGTGTTTAAAACTTTCTCATGGCTCGTCTGATCACTGTATCATGATTTTACATTTTTTAAACCACAACAGCAGCATTTTCAGCCAAATTACATTAATTTATCCCGCACACACTTGCAACCTGGCCCACTCAGCCTTACTCATTACCAGAACATATGTTTGGTGCAAGTAAATGAAAGCAACACAACGCCACAAAAAATCTCAGGGTCTCGGGGTGAAGCCTTAGCATTTTATACAACTATCGCACTTCAGAAGGTCTAACGCAGGAAATGCTGCAACTTAGCTTTGGGTACCGGCTTGGGAGGTCATTTAATTACTTGAATGGGTCGTAAAGTTGTGGCTGGATCATCCACACAGATTTTGAACAAACAATACTACTGTAATGAAAAAATATTTACTTTGTGATTGATCAAAGCAGATATTACTCGTCAGTCGCAAATGCGGTGTACATCAGGGATGTGGAGTCGGAGCCGTAAGGATTCGGAGGTTTTCGGGTGGAGTCGGATTCCTAACAACACGGGGAGTCGGAGTCGGATTTTTTTGTCCGACTCCGGATGGGCGGTTGGATCATTTTTTGCATGACACTCCTAAATTGGGAATTCCTGTTGAAATGGTACGATTTCTTTTGAAACTTTTGTTGAATCAGAGATTTCTTGCTGTGTACCACGATTTCCATTGATTTCAATAGCCAAAATTCATTCCCTTTATGTTAAGGAGTCGGCGTCGGAAATTTTGGAAAGTCGGAGTCGGGTATTTTACCTCCGACTCCGCAACCCTGGTGTACATTCTGCGCATAGATCTTACTGCAGTGCATACCACACAAAGGATCCGTCAAATCATTACGAAGTCTAGTTCAAGAACGAACTGAACTTGTATTGTGACTAAAAACCGCCTTTGCGCATCAATGTCTTGTGATCTTGCTTAAGCCCGTAGCGTCAGGGTGAATGGCGTGCTTTTGTCAAAAGACAACAATGGGTCTAATCTACCTGCGGTGGACCAAACGGTAAACGTACCGATTTAGACGCCACTTCCTGACCTATGGGGTAGAAAAATAATAATTAAAAACGTTTTTTTGCCAAGTTTGGCCTCACGTAATTTCTCGAGATTTTACCCACTAAAATATTACATAAAAAAGATAAAGCAAACCTCTTATCATATTATCGGGTTAAACAGAAAAGCATTGACAGGACAATAAGTATACCAACCTGTGCGAAGACGACGATATGCTTGGCATGAATCGCACCGTTCGTGATCCAGTACTTTTGAGCGAGGGTCGTGGGAGTGTTGATGATAAATTCTTTCGTGTCCTGCATCAACAAATCGAAACCGTAGCAAATCATTGAGCCCTGTCCAATTCCTATATTGTCATCGTCGCAAAACACGTAGACCGAGTCAGGTTTTCTTAAAGGTGTGAGTTTGATGACCGTTAAGATGTTTTGATAGACCGCAACCAGTTCATCTGTATATCGAGGTAGTCATAAAGCGAGGTTTTAGTGTATTTTGTTGGTGGTTATGTAGTGAGGTTCCACTGCATTTTGAGAGACCGTTGGAAAAATTTGAGAGGCCGTTGGGGTGCCCCCAAAGTAAAAACATTTCAAACAACACTGGGTAGTCATCAGTATACGCCGGCACAGAGCGTATGATGTCAGCGGACAAAGATCTGGCATTCCGGCGCAAAAACATGCGAAAAACAGCGTAGTAAAGAAACCCTGTCTACGTTCTTTACCAACACAAACATTTAGCTTTCTTCGTGATTACAAGGTTCACATAACAATTGACATTTAAATGGAAACGTGAGTGAAAATGGACTGAAAGTGCTGTTAAAGCCACCGTAAAGTGTTTTAAGTAATTTTGTCATAATTTCATCGTCGCGCGCCCTGCAAATCTCCGTTTCAGAAAAAAAAAGGCTTGCAAAGAACCTAGTTTTTTCGTTGTTGTACTACTCCGGCACGTTTTGGCTATGTCAAACACAAAACAGGGAGAAGCTTACTTTGTCGTAAACAGCAGTCGTTTCCATTTCGACAGCGTTGTTTCCGTAGCCCAGCTCAGTTAATCCAAAACATCCAACATCGCGCAAAGTGTCAATACCTTCAACGACAAAAACTTGGATTGGGGATCAAAACGTTGATTCACACGAAATCTTACAGTCGCAGTAAATGCCGTCAAGAACGATATTTTTACAGGCATCTCATGGATCGGGAAAACGTTAAAAAACAGAAAGAATAGCAGCCAACAACTTCAAAATTCAAGAACACTCAGCATTATAGGTCAGATTGGCAGCCTAGAAGCGGATGCATCAACACTCAATTATTGCTTGTAAATTCAATGCTGTGTGAATGACGGCATTACGGTCCAAAACAATTCATCTGAAACTATATATTTAAGCAACTATGCGCTCGAAAAAGAACTTACAGATTACAGGTAACTTTCTTATTACGTTTCCAAGAAATTAGCAAGGTTTCAATTTTAGATTCCCGTATTTGATACCCTTGATTGTAAAATACTTGTGCAGGAAACTGGATATACATTAGCGTTCAAAGCAGGGCCATGGAGACGGAACCCAAAATTTTTTCTCCGGCATCTGAAAAAAAATTGGCTCTGGATCTGACTAAAAAATGATCTAGCCCAATTAAAACCGCAGTGTAGACCAGCTATGTCCAACCCGTGGCCGGCGGTTAGTTTTTCCTTGTAGCTTAAGTAAAAGCGAAGAACTTGTCCTTATTTTGCTGATATCAAATCTGAAATTTTTGTGCAGCGATCCGCAGTGCCACTTGATCACGTCCGTACTGCGTAGTGGGAGATTTCCACGTGTCCACCGACATCTTGGTGCAAAACTTATTTCTACAGTAATTTTCTGACTTCCACCCTTGTTGTTCCATTGGCACTAAATCTGGCATCACACTTACGGAGTGCTTAAAGATGCCAAACAGTTGTTACCATTGCAGATACGATTCGAGCCCTTTTCTTTCAGTACAGCAGCTGAAACTAAGTTTTGGTTTGCTAAGATCAAAGTAATTCATTCAATCTACGGGCCCTCAGTAAGATAGTGACATGATTTTCAACTCCTGAAGGAATTTCGGTTAGCTTGTGTTAACCATTGTATTTTTACACCAGTGTAGATTAGGGTGGTCCTTAAACGCATAGCAAAAATTAAACAGTAAAAAATGCTATGGGAACCGAGGTGGTTGTGTTCCTTTTAGGCTAAATCTATCTTGTGTAAAAAATCTCCAAGGTAGAAGAACATTCAGAGGTTGCACATGAACAATGAAGATTCTTATAAATAGGCACTTTTGTTGATATCTGGGCCCCCCTCTTTACAGAGTATTAGCTGTTCAGAGGCACTCATTGTTGCCCAGTGAGTAGTGTACTCTTTTTACTGTTAGGAAAGGCACACCTTTGCTCTGTCACAATCTACATGAGGAACTGCAGCTGATCTTCATCATGCGTTACAAGCCGGTTGTATTCTTGAATAAGTTCCACCCCACGCTCTGGAGTCATTTGTGACTTGGATACCTTGTACCAACTTTCTGGCCATCAGATAGCCTGGTTGATCATTCCATGAGCCAGGGTCCTCCGTTAGAAACTTTTGATCCATTTTCATTTTTAGGAAG
>JGI24158J21664_10011552_pt1 | contig 11743 bp, 6 predicted proteins | sample Ectturendosymbi3_FD_21664 | JGI IMG/M metagenome (IMG submission 21664)
ACCACCCGAGTTTTGAAAAGATGTCAAAAACGAATCACGGAAGTTTGATGCTGAAGCAGCGGCGGATCCAGCCAGTAAGGTTAGGGGGGCGATTTCAGTAATAATTGGTGGTCAAATTTTATAACAGTCTCGCTACTGTAAGAGAGATGAAGTATTCTTCGCAACAGGCGCACAACCGGGGGGAGGCATTTGGAAAATTTGGAAACATTGTGTAGCAACTTTGACATTTGCAGAAAATTTCAAAGAATAAAGACGAAATTTTATATTCTATTAATTTTTGAATTTTTTTTCCTACGGTTAATTACCTCCTAACAAGACTTATCTCAACACCGGTCATCTGATCGAAAATTTCGTAAATTACTGGTAGTTAACCACAAATGTGCTGGAACTATCAAACCTTGGGAGATGTTTAAAAATGTTGGTACAGTATTTCTAAGGAATTTTTATTCTTTTGTTCGTGTATTTCTGATTTCAGAAATGCAGTGTGTGTGTACGCTTTGGTTTTGCTTCCTGCCTATCTTCTGTTCTGAGGAAGAGAGTTTGCATGGACGCGCGAAACGTCAATAATAAATACTGTATTGTTATCACAACAATGGAGCAGAGTTTGTAGCCAGTAGTAAAAAGTAGACTATGCCTGTTGACGGATACGGCGTATTATGTTCACATTGTGTTAGTTTCATATTTGCCTGGGGTTACTGTAGGCTAATCTTGAGTTTTTGCATTTTATGTTCAGTGCTTAACCGTTTCTGGGTTTTCACAGCCAAGCTGTAACGTTGCAAGGGAAATTCTAATTTCACAAGTCGTTTAGGCAGTCTTGGCAAAAATGGCGAGCCCACCCAAATCTGGTGGCAAGCCTGACCCAACCATTCGCAATAAAGTTCAAGTTGCATTCCTGCCTGCATTCCTTTCAAGAGTGTTTCAGTTGGCAGACGAAGTCTCGTACCTACGATTGAAAAAATAGCATCACTGATTATATATATCTTAACGTCCATACTGACAACTTCACCACTCGCAATGTCGTCTGCAGAAATTATTTCACAGCAAATATACTCAATTGAACTTTCAAAAAATCTAGATAATGGATTTGATGAATTTTCTTAAACAAGACGAAAGGTTACGCACGTTTACTAGTAGCCTATACATCTGCCACACTGAAGTCATGACTGCACTAGCTCAGTACGGAACCAGGTGTTTGTATTAGGCTACTGATTTTTAATCCATCCTGATCGTTCGGTCTACACCTTGATTAAAAGTGAAAAGTTCTCAATTTAGGAAATATTGCGAAGAGAACTTTATCTGTGACCGTTTGCAAAAACGTTTTACCACGGTTGAACAAGCACGATCATGTCAACGAATGAAATTTCATGAAAATTCCCACCACTCCCCCACCACTCCTCCAGAAATGAAAAGCTGGTTGCGCCACTGCTCCTGCTTCACAACACTGCTGTGACAAAACAATGGACGACAAAATGCCCTTGAATCGCGAATGTTACTTTCCGAAACGTACAAAATTATGGAGAATAAGTTACTTTCGTAGGCTTTAGGGAGGGCGATCACCTCAATCGCTCCCCTGGATCCGTCCTTGTGCTGAAGTCTCTCTGCTTCTATTCACAGTTTCGGTATTCTTCGCGTTTGTAACCTTGTGATGTGGGAATTGCTTCTGACGTTGTCTCTGCATCTGAGGTCAAGCTTTCATAAGGTTTTAAGTTTCTCTGAAAGTAAGCTTTATACAAAACACAAAGATGTTTAAAGAAAAGCGTTACACCGTCTTGTTTTCGCAAAATAATTTGATATCATTATTTTATCAGCTATTATTTAGCAAAGTTTGGGAATAACCTCTGGATTTAGGAGCATTGTTTTCAAATATTTTCAAATCCGAACTAAGTTCATTGTAGATTTTATTAAGTCAACATTTTTAATTTCAGAAACTGGAACCTTGCCGGGAACGAACCTCGAATGCTGTTGATACTGAACTCCCTGAAAGAGAAATGACCACAATTCATGTTGGAGATATTGATGCCAAGTCAGATGTAAACAGCACCTTACAGACTTATAACGAAGCCGGCTCTGATGAATGCATGAAGGTCAAATTTGGTGATAAGCCCCAAACTGATACTCTTTTTCAACAACAAGTTACTGATATTTCAGGAAATGTTAATGACGTTAAGAACGTTAAGTTCAACAAAACCGATTTCGATCAAGAAGAACCTGGTGTTGATTCCCAGAAATCAAATGCTGCGGAACCGGGCCCTTCTGTTCAAGCATCGCTCGAAAAGCTTTCGCTCCCCAACAATATTTATTGTGTTGAAACAAAAGGTCAAACTTCTCAAGCAGAAAAAGGTTCCTCGCCTCTACAGTCAATTGCGTCCGGCTCAGTGGATAATATAGACGACAATGTAAAATCAAAAAGTTCTTTGTGGCAAATTGCCAAGAGCTTAAGTCAAAAAGTTGGCACAAAACTAACTTCGCTTCGTGAAAAGAGCAAGCATGGGCAGCCTAACTCTGATGAAATATTGTCGGACGTACATTTCCAGATGAAGAATAGCGACAGCAGGTTGTTGACTGAAGACTTAGGCACAGATTATTATGTTTTCAACGACAAAACAGCTGACGGGAATGAACCTTGCCATGCAGCAAATGCACAAAGAATTATCAAGGCTACTGATGGTCAACATCAAACAGAGTGCTTATTGTCCACTGTGGCCGAACAGCACACAAATAGCGCTGGCTCTTATCAGAACACCTGCAAAATTGATACCACTAAAATTTCAGCAAAAAAGCCACCTCAGAAAGAAACAGATATCTTGACAGCTACAGAAGTATCTTTTCACGGTAGAACTTCCTCGCAAACGAGTACTGCGGAAGACCTTGGTACCAAGTCTGCTGCAAATGTATGCGATGTTTTATGCACAGTCACTGAAGATGATTCAGTTAATTGTGATTTATGTGACAACAAAACACTGTCTACTGAAAAACTTCTTCAACAAAAAACAGTTTCCAATAATTCAAATGAAAGAACCGAAACCCATTTATCCTCCGGACCCAATCCCTCAACCCCAGTCACACGCATTCAACCTCCACCTTTTGAGGAGACGTCATCGGACGACTGGATGATGCCGAAGATTACTGGGTCAAATGAAAGTCACATCAAGCAGAATCGCTTGGATCAGCACCAGGACCAAACGTCTGGAATACAGGTTTATGAGGGGATCAGCCATGCATGGCTTGCGGTGCATGGGCACGTGAAAGGTTTATGGCAAATACACATCTTGCTGTTGCAAAAATCAATTGAGATTTTTGCCTGATTCAAGCATTCCATTGTTTTGGTTTCTAGTGTTGGTATACTGTAAGTCTAGTGTTGTACCTATTTTCATCTGCGCAGGCGTGTTGTGATCAACATCTTAAACCTGAAGAGCATCGTGTTCTTCAGGATGAAGAAACCAATCAGTTAATCAAGGAACAGCACGAGGTGCATGTCTTGCATTACAATTGCTTTGAGAGTATGCTTAGTTTAAATATATCTACTTTGTGTTACAAAACGTTGCTTTTGCTTAGATAGCGAGTGCACTTGGTAGTTAGAACGTCCGGGTCGGTGATGCTGGGTCAGGTCTCTAAGTCTGAGCTGACTCACCCCAAGATCTAAAAAGGGACATTTACTTGACGCATCATAAAAACCGTGAAGTTTGTTGTCTGGTCTAGCGGTTAGTTGCCGCCAGCATTACAGTCTGGTCGTTCTGTTCCCCTGATTGGGCATAGTGATGGATATGGTAGACTCATACGTTTGGGTGGAAGAGCCATGGGAATCTCATCTTGAACAAATTTCACCATAGTCGTGGTCTTCCATTGTGTAAACCAGAGATGCACAACCTCTTCGCTATTGCCGGCTGCATTAAGTGAATTTTTATGTATTACGGCATCAGCGAATCCAGCCGTTTTAATTTTTTGCCTTGCTGCTGTTCTGTTTACACAAACTAAGCCTAGTCTGCTTCCACACGTCTGTTTGGCCGGCTTTCTACTAAGCATCCTACTAGAGTAGACAAAGAGTTTTTATTAATGCACGGCCACCACAACTTATACTTTCAATGACATGTGCAAGGCCGCATAAATTTTTATCGAAAGCCGCATACAGGTCGTGCAGCCCTGGTGTAAAGCACCACAGCCGTTATAGTAGCATATAAATGTGCTGCATATATTGGTTTTTGTGATGTGCGTTAGTGATTTGGCGCCATATATTCTCGCAAAAAAACTAAATTATGTGCTATAAACCGCAACTGAATAATTGCGGAATGCGTTTTTTATATTCGTGAAAGATAAACAAAACTGAAACAATTATCTTGTGGGAAAAGCACAATTACGATCTATTCGTGACAATCGCATGAATATATTTCACATCAAGATGGAATGTGAACTTCAAAATCTGCGTCAACTTCTCAAAGAAGAGTTAGAGCGACAAGAGCGTTCCAACGATACTGGAGAAGGGTTTGAAGAAAGAATTCAGAAAATCGAGCGTCAGATAAGTGGGTTGAGCAACAAATTATGGGAGGCAAACAAGAAGCTCGAAAAAAGGGAAAATGAAAAGTTAAAAATTCATTCGCAAGTAAGTTTCTAAACGTCTTCAATGAAAATTCCAAATGTTGTATGTGAAGCATTTTTGATGAAAAGAAAAACAAAACAGCTCGCTGTTTTTATAAGTTCAAATATAACACTAGTATACAAAAAAAAAATATTTTTTGAGTTGTTTCAGATCTGTAATTTGATTTTGATTGTTTCGAGGCTGCTGAATTAAAAAATGAACTCATTTTCTCTCTATCACGTCAAGATTTTTTGCAACTTTTGTTCAAAGATGGCAAAAATGTGATCCAAATACTATTGTTACCCCCTTTAAAAGATTGTCACAGCAATGAAAATATTTTTGACACTTTCAACGCCATGCCACGTTCCAGAACGTGCAGTTTTTATGCAGATCGCTACACCACGTTCCGGAACGTCGCGCAGTTCTTTGCGCAGAGCGACGTTCCAGAATGTCTAACTGTGCATGGCGGGCCTGCGCTGCAGACAGTCGTGGCGATCAACGTGACTCGACGCACCAGACACTGTGCCGTTGAGTGTTAACTAGTTGTTCTTCTAACATAACCTGTTTCATCACTTCGGTTAAATGTCTTCAATGAAAAGAAAATACTCCAACAATCCTGATGTATTTTGCTACATTTGTGAAAGTTTTACACTAACAACACAAAGACAGTCCATCAACGACTTTGTACAAAGAGCCTATTTTGCTGTATCAAGCTTAGGGATGAAGATAAAGCATAGGTTCCACATAAAGTCTGTACAAACTGTGTGGAAACTTTGAGATCATGGTTCCATGGAAAAGCTAAGCACCTTCCTTTTGCCATTGCAGTGATCTGAAGGGAACAAACAGGCCACGTTGCAGATTGTTACTTTTGCATGGTAAATGTGAAAGGCTTCAATAAGAAAAATAAACATTCTACTCCAATATCCAAACTTCAACTCAGCTTGAAAGGCCTGTTCCTCATGTTTTCGATGCACCCAAGCCTGAATTCAACTACCTTCCCTATCTTGAAGATGATAAACTCCGATATTCTTCAACTTCAGCAGATGATGACATGTCTGTCGATAGTTTTAGCAAAAGTTGTTGGTTATTGCCTTTCTCTTTATTTGACCAGGCTGAAATAAATGACCTAATTCGTGATTTTAATCTACCCAAACAATCATCTGAGCTGCTGGCATCAAGATTACAAGAAAAGCACCTGCTTCATCCAGGAACCTATATCACATTTTATCTAAACAGAGAGCAAGAATTTTTTCAGTTTTTCACTTCCAGTGATGGTCTGGTGTATTTCCGTGATTTAAAATCCCTCTTAGAGGCAATGGGTTTGACACAATACAAAGATGAAGAATGGAGACTCTTCATAGATGGTTGGAAATGAAGTCTTAACTGAATGTGCAATAGGCATGGGTCCATACTTATATGGCAATAAAATGGATCCGTATCTATCGGATATGTAGTGAAGCTTGAAGAACATGATACCGTCAAGATGGTTCTGCAAATGCTTTTCATCTATTGTACACTATTTGTTTGTAAACTAAATCACCTAACTACCAAGATTTGGTCAATGAGTTGCTGGCAAGTTACCACATACTGGGATGCAATATGAGAATCAAGCTGCATTATTTGAAATTTCATTCTGACAAATTTCCAGATAACTTGGGTGATGTCAGTGACGTGCAAGGTGAGCATTTTCACCAAAAGGTAAATTATGGAGGATCATAATCAGGGATGGAGGGCCACGCACATGATTGCTGACTATTTCTGGAGCCTAAAATGAGACTGCCCCAATAAATCACATGAGAGAAAATCACTGAAACACAAATTTCTAAGTTCTTAATTGTAAATCTTGATTTAAATACTCAAAACGGCTTTCGGTTTCTTTTGTGTCTGAACACCTTTTTTATTTTCGGTAAGACCTTCAAAAAAAGGTCTTCATGTGTTTTTCTGGAAATGTTGGGTGTCATTTTTTGAAATCAAACAACGTTGGCCCCATTTTTCCCACATTTTCAGCGATTTTGCTCGAATTTTCGACAAATCAAAACTTTTGGGAGTGCTCTTGCATCCCCACCTCCTATGTCACTTGATATACTGTAGCTTGATCGTGCTTTATTTTCTCTAGTGTGACATTTTGTCTGTCCATTTATGCTCAAATTGTAACCACATAGTGACAAAGGAATCAAATGAGAATAAGCACTGGATCTATAGCATCTACTTTACTTTTAGGCATACAATTTCGTAAAATCAGTGGTATGTTGTTGCACAAAATTGTGATGTGATAGACAAAAGCTGACATCAGATTTGAAATCAGCACCCTGAAATTAGTCTAAATCAGTTGAAAAAGTTGAAACAACTAAATGTGTGTATACCTGTGTAATCAACAACATTGCTACATTTTTGTACAGCTTCGTGAAGATACTGGTCTCCCACCGAATGCTCCTTTGCTTATCATCGCTGATCCTAACCTTGGAACAGCAGCTGCCCTTACTCAAGGAAACTACTCGTCCAGTTTCAATGTATAAAGCCTTTGTAGTCTGTTTTTCCTTGTCAACTTCGACTTACTGTATAAACAGCATGCTCGTGGCTTTAGCGGAACTGAAGATTTTCAATAGCGAATAAGTATTGGAATATTTTCTTGAGACAATTTGCGATTAACAATGCAATTTCGAATTTCAACGCAGTGGACTGTTTTGTTCAGTGAATGCCATCGTACTTGAGTTGTTACGTTAAGGTCAGCTCTAACAACTTGCTCAAAATCTTATGCATTTTCCTACAATGTCGTTTCGAATACGTAAACGTGGACAGCCAAACATGCACTGTGTAATACACGACTTTCAATTCTTGAATATTGTCCTCACCAACGAGCTTGTCGTTTCACAACTATTCCTAGATTTTTCACTGAAAGTCGATGGGAATACTTATATTGTTTTCTAACAGTGGCATTTTTTGGCTTTATTCCGGATTAGCGCAATAATGTCACTTTGCAAGGCGACTTAAACCTTTAATTGAGTTATACTTTTTCAGACTAGCACGGATTGGGTTATTCCTAATGTTGCGAAAAACATTTCCATATTCAGCTGATTTCAGCTGATTTCATTTTGAAGGTAGTTCATTTTCTATTTATTCTTGGAACAGCAAAGTGCATCCAACCTCTGAAACGTTTTTGTTAATTAGAAAAGAGTGCACATTATGTTTCAAAGATGAAGAGAGCATTCCTTTTTAGCATTAAGACACCACCTCAATTGGCAATAGGCCTTGATGAAATGGCAATTGGAGCGTTGGGGAAATGCCTCTTGCTTCCTAAATGACATATATCATTGCTTAGTTAAAGCACGCAGGTGAAATTAATGTTTTCTAATATTTTTCAACCTTGTCAAATTCTTTGAGTTTTATATAAAATGTGCAAAAAATTCTAATTAAAAAGTACCTCAAAATATATAGTAGCTTCAAAAGTATAAGAAATGATGCTTTTTACACAAAAATCTTTTATCAAAGGCTTGAAACCTTTGTATGAAAGAAACGAATTTTTTTGAAAAAAGATTGAAAAACTGCAGTTTTCGTTGCTATAAAAAGCCACTCACAACACTTTTATTTCAACTTTTTGGCTAAGTATCTCAAGTTTTAATTTAAATTACTCCTGCAAGATTGCCAAAAAACGAGTTTCGTGGATGATTTCAAAAAACTCTGTTAGTGTTACACGGTGCATGAGTTGCACGAAAATCTTTTAAGCCACAGGAAAAAGCAAAACACAAAGGCATGTTCTCGGTCGTAATACACATTAGAGAAGAGTGTGGGTTAAAAATTATGTCCCCACCCTCTCCGAACCGGTAGAAAATTGCAAAATGTTCCCACATATCACCCACAAAATGATTTCACAATACGAATTTTTGATATCCCAGCCTGCACTGATTTGATTTTCCAAAATTAAATAGACAACGTATTTTTATGTATTTTTGAACGTTTCTCTCAACTATGCTCAAAGTTCATGGAGATGGGAAGGGTGGAGTTTGTAACCGTTTGCCACAGAGATTACCGCAGTGGGTGGCATTTAAAAAAAACTTCCCAACACACTGGCAGTGATCACAGAACATTGGAACTGAGCACCACACACTGGCAGTGAGAACTGCACACTGACAGTGAGCACCACACAATGGCATTGAGAACTACACACTGACAGTTAGAACTACACACTGGCAGTGAGCAGCACACACTGGCAGTGAGCACCACACACTGGCAGTGAGCACAACACACTGGCAGTGAGCAACATATGCTGGCAGTGAACACCACACACTGGCAATGAGCACAACACACTGGAAGTGAGCACCACACACTGGCAGTGAGCACAACACACTGGCAGTGAGCACCACACACTGGCAGTGGGCACCACACACTGGCAGTGGGCACAACACACTGACAGTGAGCACAACACACTGGAAGTGAGCACCACACACTGGCAGTGAACACAACACAGTGGCAGTGAGCACAACACACTGGCAGCGAGCACCACACACTGGCAGTGGGCACAACACACTGACAGTGAGCAACACACACTGGTAGTGAGCACCACACACGGTGGTACATGTCGTAGATGACATACCAGCATCAAAAGCTGTTTTACCGCCTACCCCCACGTTCAGACAACCCGCTCCGCACCTAACTTGACCCACACATGGCGCTCAAACAGTGGCTTCAGCAACCCCGAGCGAGTGAACCCGCCCAGCGCAGATCTTCAGTAGGCAATTACGCTTATCACTGTATGGGTTGGATTAGAAACAAATAATAATGCAAAAAAACGTAATATCAACGATGAATGCCATAATGTTTTATGTTAATTTCCTTTCAGCTTCCAATTCACACTGATGACCTTGAAAGAAAATATGGGGACACTTTTCACGGAGATTCCTCGCCATATTCTTCATATCCCATTCGTTTAAGTCCTTCAGATGAATCAAAAAAGCAACAAGAACAGCTTAAGGTTAGAAAATGTCGCAGATAATGACGCAAATCAGTGCCATACCAGTCAGTTTGAAAATCCTGAATGCAACATGTGTTGCAAACGTTCGCTAAACGTTCTGAATCGAATCGTTATTTTATTCTGTTGCATGGAAGGAGAAAGTATGGTTTGTTCACCATTACGGAAATTTTAATCAATATTTTTTCAGGCTGATTTAGAGCACAAAATGATGACTTTGAGGCACGAGCTCGAAGAGCAGATGAAGCAAAAGAAAGTTAAGGGAGAAGTCGATACTGAAACTGTGAGCTAAAAATGCAACTAAAGAACAGTTTTAGTAAAACAATAATTTTAGGAAAATATTTTGTCTATTTGTAGATAATAGATGCGAGAGTGAGCAATCTTGAAAAACAGATTGCAGAAATGAATCGCAAGATAGACGATGCAGAAAAGGTCATACAAGAGTCACAAAAACCTCACAAGGTAAACTAAATATTTAGGTGAAAAATGTTTTGGGGTAATATCACACGTATGGTAGTTACGACGCTAATTAGTATTGCAGCAATAAAATGATTAAAGAAATGTGTAAAAGTGATTGCTGTTGTATGATATGAAATGGGTTTTTACGGAACAGAAACGGATCCGTATGTGTGCATAGCCCCGTCTCTGTTCGTTTTTTTGTTTCTACGGAACCTTTTTTTGTTTTTACCTCCTTGTTTTTACGGAACAGAGACGGGGCTACGCACACATACGATTCTGGCTTCTATTGCTTTTTGGTTGTACTCTATATATCTGTAAAGTTCCTACATTGATGTACGAAAACTATGAAGTGAAATAACGCATTTAGTAATTGACACATTTGCTTGGTATTCAATTGCAAGGTATTTTATGAAACCAACATAAATATGGTAAACTCTCAAAAATAACCCTGCGTCCAGCTCGTTTTTGCGGGGAAAACCCTAGGTTCTGAAAAGTCATCACGTAGCAGAATGCTCAAACTGCAAGGTTAGTCTTTGTATGACTACGTGTAAAAGAAATTAACAAGTAAAATTGTGATGTGTCTGAGCAGCTTCAGCTTCCTGTTTATTTGAGGTAAAGCGTTGCAGATATCCAATTATATGCTTGTATTGCAGTGACCCGGTTGTCTGAAATTGTGCTATTTTTTGTAATAAAACCTTGGTCAATTCATGTGAAAACCGCATAGGCCAGGAGTCTCAAACTCAAAGTGCTCTGTGGGCCACATGGAGACTTACAAGGTAACCCGCGAGAAGCATTATGACGCTGACGCAACAACAGCGGTACCTGAACTCATCGGCGCAATTTTGTTGTAAAATGTGGGGGGGACAGCTTGGTGTGAAACCAATACAGTCATCGGGTCGATGCAGAAGTGACGTTTTATATATACAGATTCCCAATCTTATTTCTAGAGGTGTTTCGAGTGCAACAAGCCCTTGTACACTATTTACATATTAATATACTTAAATTTGTTGCTGGACATGGTAGTGTAGTTCAGCCTGCTTCCATTAATATCGTATTTGAATGTAAACAAGCACAGCAATATCGTAGAAGACATCAATTGAGTTTTATCAGAGCTGTCAGCTGGAGTGCACCAAATGCTGAATCGCATTGGTCGCACGTGCATATCACTTTTACAGTAGAACACTTCAGTTTTCATGCATTTTATACGTGTGTGTTACAATATCTTCTTCACGTCGCTTAACGTTACAAAGACGATAAATATTTTTTCTTGCACATTTCCGTTTTTTGAAAAAAGCTACAAATCTTTTTAATTCAACTGGGCATCATGCGTGCAGCCCACCCCTACCAAAATCTCCATTGATATCCTCTTACCAACAGCAAAAATATTTGGCCTAAAAGTAGCGTAGCCCACTTCACAAAATGATTTCAATCTGTTTTTACTGTTGGTGGGTGGAGGATGTATCCTTTCAATCCTCCTTGTTGGCCCCTGCTTACATACGTACACAGAGTTGCAAAAGGGCCTCATTTTGAAGCCTAAACGCGGCCCGAGCCCGAACCCGACTCGGGCCCGATATTCATACTTGAAGCCTGATTTATGCCTGAAAGCCAAATTTACCAAGGGAGTTAAGATATGCGCAACTGCGGAGTAACAAAAGGTGTTCTGTGCAGGTGTAATTGCAGGTACACGGTTTATCACACCGAAAATGCTGTAGCAACCACCTTGACCAAAACATTGGCATAATCTG
>JGI24158J21664_10011553_pt1 | contig 11742 bp, 5 predicted proteins | sample Ectturendosymbi3_FD_21664 | JGI IMG/M metagenome (IMG submission 21664)
GCCGAGTCGCTAGAGCGAACAGGAGCGGAGATATTCATCCGCAAAGCCACGTTCAAATCAGCTGCTTTTTGCGAACCGCTTGAATTAACCCAGCTCTCAAAGTGTTAATCTCTATGCGAAGGTAATAAAATTTTTGTAAAATATCAAGCTCAAGGGGGGGTTGTAACCCCAACCCCCCCCTTACGTACCCCCTTGAAAAAATATAAGCTGTAGCTTATCGAATAAATACAGCAAATATAATTGTGTATACCATGGAGTTGCTTCAAATAAGTTGAATTTTGTCACATTTTTGCAATAGTTTTTCTGAGATATTCTTTTGATGAAATTTTACAGTGAATTTTGGCCAAAATAATTAAGCTCAGATATTAGTGTCTGTTAGAAGCACTTGTGTTAGGATACAGTAAGCTTCATGTTTGTTGATGCTCAGTCATACTGTGTTTTTAACTTTAATCTTATTGAAATGCAGGTACAGTGGATCTGATTCTAAGGTATCAGAAGAGCAACAAAAGAAAAGAGCTTTAGAGATTTTAAATGAAGTCAGGCTCAAAGCTAAGCGGCAGAAACTTCAGAAATATACCACTGAATCCAAAAAAAAAAAGAAGACAAAGTCATCTACCAAAAAGTTGTCGGAATTATCTTCTGCTGAATCAAACTGCTCATTCCCAAGAGAAATTGCTGGTGACAGCCAGGATGTCAATTGTAACATCAATGAACATGATGCAGTTGTTGGCATCAACGCTTCCTCTGCTCATGTGCCAGCCTCTGATACCCACTTGATAATTGATGAGGATGATACTGCTCATTTGCAAAAGACTGACAATCAGCAAACATATGATCCTCTTGATCATTTTAAAAAAGGCATTCACAAAATTGGAAGTTTTACTGTACTTGGAGATTATGAAAATGTTGGACGAGCTAAGGTGTTTGCTTTGTGATTTGTTTTTCATAAAAAATTTATTGATCTCTTAAACATTTCAGAAGAGAAATTTGGAGTTACGCTTGTATATTAAATATGATGGGCAGATAAGCTATTTTCTCTTTTTCTCTGATTAATTTTATGTGCGGGTTGTGATAAATTTACATTGCTTGTTAATTGGCCTGAAAAGTAAGGCTTGTTTACATTGTTGTAACCAATGATATAGGTTTCCAGGAGACTTCCTGATTGGTTGTTGCATCCCACAGTGATCAAAGATGTTCTTCAAGGCTCTTCTCCTTATCTCGGGTCTCTGGAAGGACTTGACAATGTGTTGATTAATAATTTATTGGAACTTGGAATCAAATGTCTGTTTCCTGGTAGGTTGTTCAGTTCAGGACCCACTTGACTCACATGCAACTTTGTAACTGAAGTTGAAAGCAAGTGATGCAACCAGGGTGTCTCCCTGGAAAAGTCTTGTAAAGTATATGCCAAGTGCTTAGAAAAAAGATGCCGCAAAACATCTGAAACTAAGCTTGAGGTTACTTCGTGTGTTTTTTTTCCTGGCCATCGCACAAATTTTTACACTCCAGCAAATTTTGTAGAAATTTTGGGAGTATGCCAAAGATGTCTACTCATGATTTGTCGACCTTGAAGACATTTGACCAGGTCCCTCGTAAAAAGCTTTGGAGTTTTTTGGGAGTATGGTGTTGAAAGCTGCCTATGACTGGCTGTCAAGTCACTATGTGTATGCTCAGACGTTTGTGTGCGTGTAGTTAAATCACAACCTTTCACCCTGGGTGTTGGTATCTGACAAGGGTGTATATTTTCACCACTTCTCTCCGTAGTCCACATGATTCGGATAAACAGTCACAGTTGAGTCGACGAAAGTGTCACTTGTGGAACTGCAGTATCAACCATTTGCTTTTTGTGGAGGATTTGGTACTGCTGGCATTTTCTGAGCATGGTCTCCTTCAACATGCATTTGAGTGTTTTTTCAGCTGCATGTGATTCAGCGAAAATGAAAATTAGTGCTAGAAGGACCGAGGTATTATGTCTCTCCAGAAACCCAAGCTAGTGTGCGCTACAAGTGTTCTCAACCTACATTGCTGCAGGTTGAGAAATTCAAGTACCTTGGGTGGTACTGTATTAACAAGTGACGGAAGACAGAACAGGGTGATTGGTAAAGCAAACACAGTTCTACGTGAGCTTTATTGTTCTGCGGTCCCAAAACGGGATCTTTGAAACAAAGCAAAGCAGTCACTTTTTAAATGTACGTTTTGCAGTCATTAAAATGTATATATGTAACTTTAACTGCAAAACGAAGAATCAATGGCTGTGTCATGACGCAACTATACAGTGTTGGTTATAAAATGAATTTTATAGTCAAATGTTTATTCAGTGTGACACAAACGTCCCATTTCAACTGCTGGCAACTCTTTTTTATCAGGTCAGTAATCTCACCAGGGAATCGTGTAAAGCTAATTTTAAGCTTGTTTCATTGGATGGAGTGACAATCTAAAATGCTCGTCTTGTTAAAAGCACAGTTCCATTTCTTCAACACGTACAAGTTGTTTAACCTAAGGTTTGCGATCTTTAGCAGCGAGCAAGTTACAGTCTTGCTGCGCAGTGTTTCTCATGTCCCATAAACATTTTGTCTGAGGATAGTGTTGATAAGGATGGTTGTTAGGTCTGAAGCCACTGCTGATAAGGATGGTTGCCTGCACAATTTTGCAATAACTGTATATGTACCCGTGCAGATCCAGATATTTCGATGTGACATTGCATGAACATTTCCTATGGCTAGAATATTTCATTACAGGCAGCTTGGCGTTTTTTGGCTTGTCGGCAGTTCATTAGGTCATTAAGCTGTACCTTTTTCTTGCAAAGGTTAGTTGCGAAAAACGGCGGCGATCCCAAGTTCTATATACATAAGAATGTGCAAAATTGACAGAACTGCATTCTTCCATTTCTCAATTATATCAACAAGAACGAAAATTTCCCTCGAAAAGTGGTCTTTCACGAGAAAGTAATTTCTTGATTCCACAAAATTTTCCGTGTTGGGTTTAATTGTTCCTTGATCAAACGCGAAGAAAAACTGGCTACAAATCCTTTGTGGAAATTTCCAGAGCTTTTGCATACCAAACTGTAGTGCAATTGCGCACACCGCGTGTTAAAAAAATTTTTACAGTTGTATGAATGAAAGGTTTCCATACTTGAAAACGCGATGTCATTTTCAGTGCAAGCGATTGTAATTCCCGCCATTCTCAAGGATCTTCGATATGGTGCTGGACCTGCGACTTACCGGCCCAACGACATATGTGTGAGCGCTCCTACTGGTAGCGGAAAGACACTGGCCTTTGTCATTCCCATAGTCCAGGTTTGTCAATGCGTTGAATCATCAGTTTGCTAAAGTTATTTTGAATGCATTGTAGTGCGTCAAGAAGTTGCCCTACAAAGTCGTGAAAATTTCCGAACAAAATCTTTTTACGGGATACCGTGTTGGTCTAACCTGAACGACTTTTTGAAGAAATTTTCAAGCCTACGTGGTTCCATTTTTTAAAGAATGCTGGTAATGAAGTTATAGTTTTTCGCGATACTCAAATTCCGGGAAGTTGCTCGAATTCTGAAGAGGAGTGGGATGTTGACTTGCAGATGGAGACCCTCAGATTCCCACATCTTGTAGTTCCTACATCTACCATTATAGCTAACAATTATTGCTGAGTCACACCGTCATCTTGGCTGTTATTTCGTGGGGTATACGTAATGCGCTTCTAAGTCTGTCACGACACAACTCTTACACTGCACCGGACTCTTGTTTGTAGTTTTAATTTTGTTGTTTTCGTACTGTCTTTCATACTCGTGACGGAAACCTTTGTTCCGGATTTATGGACTTCATTTAACTTAAACGGCCATTTTCAAGAGGATACAGTCTTGGGCCTTAGTGCCCGTTTTCATTTGGTTTGCTCCAAAGTTGTTTTAACTCCACTCATGGCCGTTGCATCATTTTCGTTTGCTTTAACTCATGACTGAATTGTAACTTGATTTACCGGCTTCACATGATTGTCTTGCAACACCAGGCTCTGTTGACGAGTGTTGTGCCTGCCGTCCGGGCATTGATAATGCTGCCGACGCGTGAACTGGCAGTACAGATCTACACTGTCTTCTTGTCGCTAACCAAGAACACCAGCGTGCGATGCGCTTTGTTGACGGGCTCCAAAGGAACGATTGCACAGGAGCGCCAAGCGCTGTTCAAGACCGAGTGAGTTTTTTTCTCAAAATTATTTTTTTCCGTATTAGTGCCTCAAACTGTATTATATTTAAAACACAAAGCCAATCTTGCAAACAGTTTTGACGAAAACAAAAGTTTTGATAAATTACGCACGTTTCTGCTATCGACATGCATTCTAAGAAGAATGGAAAACAGTTTTTTGTCGTTGTTAGTTTCAAAAAAGTTAAGTAACGTTGACACAACTCGTGCTAATGGGGGTAAGTTTCTTGTAAGTAGGGTCATGACGGTAGCGCACGATGTACTTCTGTTAACGCTTAGACCTTGTTAGTATATAATTTGCAATTGTTTTCGTTGTTCATGCTTTGACTGGTATAATTACTCTGTTTTGTTGAGATCTGTCCCAAAAATTTGAAGTTCACCGCCTTCTACAAAGCAGTATAGCTTTTGCCAGAGGAGTCTGACAAAATTCAATGCTGTTTCTGCGAGGACCATCATTACAGTGTTTAATTTCAAAAATAGGCAGTAACCCAGTCTTTATGCTGGTTGCCTGACAGATGTAGACAAGTATGTACTCCGAAAGGAATGAGTGCATTGTCTGCAGCATTTACTTTTGAAGACAATAGTATCGTTGCGATTTGTTTGTAGATTTGTTTTTTCGGTGGTTCTCCTCGTTTAACCGCTGGACGCTTTTTTATTTTTCGAATGCTTAAGATCTGCATCATCTTTTGCTCTAAATTGTCTGGGATTGCCCGACATCAAACCTCCAAATCGTATTTAATGAGAAAAGGGTGCTAGAATTTTCTCGGTCACAAAAACAGGTGCCTGTGCCGCTGTTTTGATCCTTCGAGTTTCGGCCATTTTATGTAAGCGCGCGTCGTTTAGACCAGATCAATATTTGTTTATTCCACGAGGGAAAAAGCATTGCTATACTTCTGCACCCTATGACCCGCATGTTTCGCGAGAGGAAAAGTCGCGTGATGTTACTTGCAAGTTGACCAAGATATTCTAATCGCTATTAAAATTAAAGTGATGTTGTAAGTAAACTTCGGTTTTCTACTTCCTTGCACAAGCGGCAAAAATGACTACGCTTTAAAGAGTTTTTGAACATAACCACTTACTGCGTTATAGTGAGAGCCAAAGTGCCCCACGCTTTGGAATAATCCATCACCCCTCGTGTAATGTTTGAGCGCATTTGCGTGGTGTGACCGATGCGAAAAGGTCGCTTAATTGTTGCTCATGTGTTTGTTGTTTTGTATGCGGTGGCGAACCCGATAGAAAATATTGCAGAAATAGTTGAAAATTTCCAAAACGGAATATAGCCTCACGTGCGTCGGCCATGAGGCAGGACCGTCGCCAGGATGTAGCAGCAGGGGGGCCAAAAACCAAAAGGGGGGGCACATTTTTAAAATATAGTATTGGATGTATGCAGCAACCGATGGGCCAAACGTGAAATGGGGGGGCCGGGCACCACCCCCCCACCCCCCGCTGGCGACGGCCCTGACATGAGGCTGCACAGACCGGCGGCTGCATAGTCGGAAAACTTAAACCAAGTTGTTTTCAGGTATGTATGTTTGCTTCGTGTTTGGCTATTCGTCGGTTCTATCGGTTGACATTTAAGCGCTCATATTGTTTGCAGCTCAAGAGGAAGCAAAAAACCTGTCGACATTGTTGTTGCCACGCCGGGGAGGTTGACTGATCACTTAAATGATGTTGACGGTTTGCCTTTGGACTATCTGAGGTAACGCAGTGGACAGTTGCATGCACTTTCCACACTGCTGCTAATAACCTAGTTACCGCAATTGTACTGAAGCGTAACGTGCAAACTCCATTTTATAACGTGTGTCAGAGTAGGAAAATTTCCTTACGTTCACTTCATTATTAACTGTGTGTGCATCAGTAAGATTTTAGGTAATTTGTTACATCGCGTATATTGTAAATCCGCTGCATTATATAAAGTCGTAATTTGTATTTGTTGTCTACCTTTAAGGTTTCGACAAACATGAATTAGTTCGTATTGTACAAACCCTTGTTTCATTCTCAAAAATATTTACAGACCCGAAAAAAAGCAAAAAGGAAGCCGATCGAATCAGATAAAAAAGCTTATCCATTGATACTTGTACAGAGGAAGTATTCTTTACCAAAATCCAATCACTTTAAGCTTGTGTTTAGAGGATCTTGCATTCTTAAGGATCTATAAAGCATTTGCGAAGCTGCAAGTCTTGTTGGTGGTTTCAGTTGCGATGATTCTTCTATGATTTTTGGAATGGTACTTTACACTGAAGTATTAAGCGATGAAGTTCAAGCATTTCAATAATTACCTTCCAGGCTCACAGAAGCATCTTGAACGCCATCGTCCAGGCATCAAATACACCCAGTAGAGTGAAGTAGACAAAACACTGCGGTTTTACTGTTACACCGAAATTTCGCGTCGGATTTGTTGTGTACTGCCAGTTGCTTGATGGAAAAAAGTTATAGCGAGCATCTAACTAACCACTGGCGTAACCAGCCCATAATATTGGGGGAACCAAAATGTTTGACTTTAGGCGAGCGACAGTATTTTTGTTAGGGATGCCGCTTCTCAAAGCACAAAAGATATGGTAAAAATTTTGGTGGGGTCATGGCCGCCCTGGCTACGCCTATGCATCTAACCCTGGAAAATTGGTTTTGTAAACGGTAATGAATGGTTGACAAATACAGCACGTGCTTTATCGTATTTTTTCTGTTATGATATTTACTGGTGTGAACAGATAAAGCCTTCGAAAAAATATAGCAAATCATGCATTTGTCGCTTATACAGAACTTCTCCATTTTGAAAGTACCACCAAGCGAAAGTTGTACTTGAATTATCATTTTAACGGAAAAAAGAGAAGGTTATTTGTCCCGGCTGCGATTATCCATCTCTGGCTATCGGCGTTGTTCGTCGCGGAAGTGCTTTGCTTCTGCCTCTGCTTTCGTTCATGGCAGTGCTTACAGGCAGGGCTGCGGAGCTGGAACCTATGCATTTTGGATGACTCGAGCCGGAGCCACAAAAGTTTAGATGGTGGAGCCGGAGCCTAACATTTGGGTTGCCGCTCCACAGAGATAGTTTGTGGGTCAAGCGAGTTGTACAAATAGTACAATGGTTTTTAGTTTTTAACCGACCAAATCGTTCCATAGACGGAGCCAAAAACTTTTAGAAGTTGAAGCTGAAGCCAAAAAATTTAGATGCCTAGAGCCGGAGCCTTAAATTTGAGTTCCGGCTCCACAGCTTACAGGCCTGTCGTTAGGTTTTGGCTGTTTGGGGAAGCAAACAGCAAACAAGAGGGAAAAATGCCATCTAAAGCATTGCACTAAAACAATATTGGTGCAGAAACGAGAAGAAAGCAAATCCTAGTGTTTGCTGAAACGCTCAAAGTTTCAGCGAAAAGATCACAACCACATTCGATTACCAAATTATGCTAAATTTCCTAAAAATTTAATAACTTCAGCAACACGTAACTAGGTTACGCCCAAAAATGTTAATTTTCACACTGAACTTAACATTGGAGACCACCAAGGCCAAATAAGGGGGTCGGCACCATCGCCCTACAGCGGACGACTACCCTGAAAACTTGGCGTCGTAGCATTAACCGCTCATGGAATGACAACTCGTAAGAAACGCACTGCCGGGCAAGTGTAGAAGCCCATCACACGCAACCGCTCCGTCGATCGCTTCTGGTGTTCAGTGGGTGGGGTGCCTGTGAGGTGACGCGCTTAAAAGAAACGTGGTGTTGTAATGGTTTGGGGAAAATGAAAGCTACGCACCAACTTTCGTCTCCTGAAGATGGTCTCTCCTGACCAGTGAAACATTTCAACGAAAGTGTGGCGCAGTGCTGCTCATTGCACTGACAGAAACAACATTATTAGAACAATGGCGGGTAAACATTGTCAGTTGTTTCACACGCGCGAATTTAGAGCGTCATTATCTGCCCTACCATAACTTCTTCGCTGAGTCATATTTGCCAAAGAACTGAATCGGAAAACAAAATTGGGCAATTTGAAACTGTGTTTAAGGGTAGAAATGTTAGTGAGTGAATTTTTGGTTTCTTAGTTGTTCCGGTCCTATAAAAAATTTTGCGAAGTTTATGTATTAGCAGTGAAATTCTGGTCAACATTTGCAAAATTTAAAGAATGTTTTAAATCTCTCAGAAGTCAACAAACGAGCGACAGGGCAATTGTACATGTCGCGAAAAAATGTTTCAGAGCAAAGAAGACCGTGTATTAAAGTTTCATGAGTATTACTGATGCTGTAGGGCAGGCGTGACCAGCTCGAATTGAGATGGGTGCCAAACTATTTTTGCGCAATTTTGATTTTTGTCAATTATTAAAATCATCTTCTGTCAAATCCTAATCGCTCGCGTGCCATTTCAAATATATGGCGTGCCACGTTAGGTGCGCGCGCCCAAAGTTTTGAACCCTGCTGTGGATAGGTAGACAGCACTACCGAACGTTTTGTAGTCGATTGGATAGGCTGGGTTGCAAACCAATTTCTACAACTCAGTTGAAATCTTCATGCTGTGATTTCACCGATCACTGTTACGTAGGTTCCTTGTGATAGACGAAGCTGATCGTATGATGGATCACATAAAGCAGCAGTGGCTCTCTCTAGTGGAAAAAGCAGTCTATCGAAACCCGCGAAGAACGAGGGTACAATGTCTCAACGTGAGATGGTGAGAACAATGTTGGTTTGACTACATTTTGATTTAGATTATGTTCGAATCTCGTGCTGCGTTGAGAATAGCCAGACGCCATCTATCGAAAGTAATCCGTTGACAGTCAAAAATCAGACACTATAATCTTATCAGAGTATGTATTTCGTCTATGGAGTGGGCATCATCAGCTCTTGTTCATATAGAATCAAACGCGAATGCTTCTTTGTTGTATGCATCATGAAATACGTTTTCCGTTTGGTTTCTGGAGTTCTTCCCGCGTTGTTTTATTTTGAAAGCTCGACGTGACACGATAAGATTGCACCAGGCTGCAACATAATTGTCGTTAAGTAAAGAAATAAATTTAAATACGCCTCAACTTTTCTTTCTGCCTTCGCAGCATGGAAACTCCTTCCATACCCGTGAGTAATCAAATCTTGATTTTACTGTTGTTTTGTGGTCTTATCTTGCATTTGTGTCTCCGTTATTTAATAAATGTACAAATTGTCACCGTTGTGTTGAACTCAACCCCATTTGAAAAAAACGAAACGTAAACAAAAAATCAAAGGTGAAAACCACTGACGCGTTTCATGCAGACGCGTCGCCACAGACGGGGTTCAGCAGGTTTGTCCTGCAGGTGGGTATTCCACAATGAGTTTATCCCCGAAAACAAAACTTCAATACACCATTTTACAAAACATTGTTTAAGATGAATGCGCTATACGTAACATGGGTCTGATTCATGGACACCCCTCATCCGGACCAAAAGCCTCATCTCCCGAAAGATCTACGCTGACGAGTTTATTTTTTCTAATAATGGAATTAAAAAGTTGGCCATACATCTGTGATTGAGGTTGATTTACCTGCGCAACCTTCACTGCTTTTTTGTGCAAAAAGTTGTCCGCAATGAAAACACCAATCCATCTCTGGCGCGTCGTTTTGCCGAAAAAAATTGTGATACTCGCCGGTAGCTTATTCACTTATCATGAGAGTCTCACAGCTGCAGAAACTCCTCTTCTCCGCCACGTTGAGCGCCGACCCGGAGAAGTTGGAAGAGCTTAATCTGTTCCAGCCTCGCCTGTACACTGCCGTTACAAAAGCGAGCGAGAATGGCGAGACCCTCAATAATGCCGAGCGAGGGTTCATAGGAAAATACACCACACCTGTCGGATTACAGGTTTGTTTGCAACGTACTGACAATGCTGAATGGACGCCGCCTGACGTGTTTGTCAACTGTGCAGTCACATGTGTCTCGAACACAGTTAGTGGTCGACTGGTGCAAAAAGGCCTGTGGCCTCTCGTACTGCTCACATGTATGTTGGATAATAGAATTTAATGTTTGCGCTCATGGGCGTCGTAAGGTTTTTTTCAGGGAGGCAATAGTGGACTTTTTCAGGGGGAAAAAGTGGTGAGATTTCATTTTGCCCACTCGTAACCAAGAGAATAATTTTTTCTTCCTAAAAATTTGCTTGGAAAATGCCATATTTCAAAGTCCAGAGGGGTCCCCCATTCCGACGCCCATGCTTGCATTGTCGCTAGACTTTGGTAGGTCGAGCAATGATTTCAATTTCGTTTTGTGGATTTCGTTATAACTTAAATCTCGCCATGCTTTTGATTAGTTTCGCCTTCTCAGCATATCGATAGTATCGTTGCTACTTGACGAGCGACTGCTTCAACTCCGCTGACCACCGTCAAAATTTTTGTGACGCAACAGCGATTTGAAAGAACCCGCGCGGTTGCGAGGTTTCAGTGACTGGCTTCACTGCTTTTGTTTCCTGCCAGGAGCACACGGTGGTATGCACGGCTGGTGACAAACCGTTGGTCGTGTTGCACCTCGTCCTGGGAATGAACCGCGTCCTCTGCTTTGCCGGATCGATTGAAACTGCTAAGAGGCTTGCGTTGCTGATCCAGACATACGTTGAACATGCCGGCAAGTGACGTTTTGTTGCGTAGTGTCTCTGACTGCCTCGCGTTTTCTCACTGCGCTGTTACGAGTCCGAATTGCTAAGACATTGTTGCATCACACTTGCAGCAGGCACTTTCCGTTTTCATTAAAGGTTTGCATTCTGTTTCGAACCATCGCACTCACTCGCACCTCCAATCTCATTCCCAACCCGGGTATGATACGTTCTGAAGCAATCGGAGATACGTTACAGGCTCTGGGACTGTGGCTTGCTTTTTGGGTTGGCTGCCTGATTCAAACGTGCGCGTGGTTTTTGGTAACAAGAGCGCTGATGAAGGCATGTTGCCAAAGATTTTTACAAGCAATTGCAACTGATCGTTATCCCTAACCTGCGTGCCTTTGTGAAAATCTGGTGGCCTGGATAAAGAACAAAGCAACTTGGAAAACGGTCATGCAGTTCAAAGCTAGCGCTGTCATTTCTTGGCATTTTAATGTTTTGACGAACTACTGGTGACGCTAAGAATTTGTTTCAACAGTTGCATAAATTTTTATTTTATTGTGATTCTGAAACATTCTCGAGTAACAGTAATTTCTGAAAGGTATCAACTTATCACAAACTAAAAACCTTCGATGGCTGTTCCAAGCTGAGGTTACCATTTACTAACTTTGTCTTTTTTGCATTCCAATGAATGTTTATCCGTTAGAAATAGATGTCATTCTTATGTACATGTTCTACTCAATCGTACGCGGTCTTTTTGCAGATAATCCGTCCAGTTTTGTGTGCACTGATTTCTCGTCACAATTATCTCCGGCGAAACGAACCAAGACTTTGAAGGACTTCAAAAATGGAAAGATCAATGTGTGAGTATTTTTGCATGACTGCGTTCGCTACGTGTTGACGCCAACCTCTATGTTGCGCTTTTTCTACTACCCTTTGTAGTAATAATTAATCACGTGCCTTGCTCAAGGCGCGGCTCTTGGCTTGGCGTCCATCGCCACTCTTTTAATTGGAAGCGTGGCGTTTGCT
>JGI24158J21664_10011554_pt1 | contig 11742 bp, 4 predicted proteins | sample Ectturendosymbi3_FD_21664 | JGI IMG/M metagenome (IMG submission 21664)
TGGACATGTCTACACCCATATCGAGTCCATCATCCACCCGCTACTTCCTATGGAGTAAGCAGATTTCCGGCACGGGAGATCAACGGGACTGTGTTTATTGATCTCACGGTAGCATATGGAACCGCATGGCACTGCAACCTTACCTGCAAGCTACTCAAGCTGTTGTGTGACAGTCACATGCTCGGTATAATCATAGAGCTTGTTAAGAACCTCGGTTTTACACTGGTCACCAGCAGTAGTAAGAGAAGCAGGTTGCAAGGTTTGAAAAATGACGACCAACTGGGGTCAGTTCTGGCAATGGCTCCTTTTCGACATCTACTTCTATGACTTGCCAACTACAGTTTCCAAGACATATGCATACGCTGATGACATGGTTGTTGTGCATGCTAATGAAAACTGGCAGTCACTATAGGAGGTTCTGTCCAAAGACAATGGCGACTGCAGCAGCATACCTCCGAACCTGAAAGTTGTTTAGCCCCGGTCGCTTTAACCGTGGAGTACTGCGCTCCTGCTTGGTATCGTAGTGCGCACACTCGCCTCATTGATTCATTTACCAATGGTGCACTGCGAATTGCATGACCCCGACCTGCACCATCAAACAAATGCGGAGGTCCTGGAAGGCATCCGACATGCTGAATTTTGCCGCAAAAGGCTACACTGTCTCTTGCATGTCTAGCTTAGGAACATGAACGTCTGCTCCGTGTGAACTCACGAGTCCAGCGCCTGGTGAGCAGCAGAAGTAGCTGAAACCGATGCATCCATTTGTGCCTTTCGTGCAGGGACTGCTCGAATCCAGAAACGGCAAAGCCGCCCATTGGACGAACAAAAAGTGGAACAAGGTTTGGATGGAAATCAACACCGGACTCCGTGGTTTCATACCTGAGTGTCAGTACCATCACTGCTGTAATGTCCCTCCAAAGACCTCATGGACCGTGCTCAATCGCCTTCGTACTCTTGCGATCGGAAAGCCCGAGCGGCAAGTGCGCAAAGCTTCACACTGTGGCAGCAAGCAACAATACGGATCACGTGCCGCGATCACTCTTCGCGTACCCTAGTTATTACGTTCAATCGTTCACATGTTAGAATCAGCAGAGATTACACGCCACAATCGCTCCGTTATTGCTTGTTCGTGCCACGTATATATGGGTGTTATTCTTCGCCCACATCCCATTCGTGGTGAATCGTACATTCAACGCAATGCCAACCGAGAGTTTGCCACAGTACATGTACACACGGGATCTGATTCCATCAGTGGCCTGCAAACGTGGCCCTGAGGAACAAACCGCAGATCATAGGTCCTGGAATGACCCATACATCGACCTCATAAGGGACATATGGCGGATTTACATTATGAAACTATGAACTGGTGTCTCAATGCATGCCCCGAAGTCTAACTCGGTTGAGGGTATGAGCACAAACATCTGACTAAACGACATGACGACAAGTAACTTTTTCAGGACAAAGCATGACGACTCCGTCATTAGAAACAGCGAATGTTCCTGATAAAAAACCGAAAGGGTTGAACAAATGACATGTGGAAGTTCACATCGGTTGGTATGTAACTAATTACTAACACATTGTCATTGCGTGCAGTCACAGGATTAGTGAACAATTGCAGTTGGTTTATTAATGTTGACGTTGGTTCAGAAGTTGCGCACGTAAACAATATTGTTAGGCTTGTAGTATTCTGTATTTTCGCTTCTGTTATGTTTCGGAAACTATTACTTTGCGATTAAATTGCCATTCGCTTCAAGTTTGTTAATTGGTTCTGTCTCAGCTTTCCTTTTTGTTTCTATAAGAAATTTTCGTTGGAAACAAGATGCAGAAACGTAGTTCCACAGAACTCGCAAAATGCGGAATAGGCAAAAAATTGTCAAGTGAGCGTTGAAAACCTTGTCAATCTTTAACACTCACAGATTTCGAAAACGCTAGCGTCGTCACACTTTCAATGAACGAAAAAAAGCTTTTCGAAAGGATTCGAGAAAGTGTGCTGTAGTCAGTGCCGTATCAGCTCAACTCAGGCCCCCCCCACAATGCTTACAGGGGTCCCCTTAATGGTGGTTTTTAAAAAAAGTTTTCGACGTTATGATACATCTCGAGGCCGAATGGCTTTCAAAACAAAATACCTTAATTGCAAACACAAATTTGACAGAACCAGGCCCGTAGCCTGGTTTCAAGGTTTGGGGAGAAATACATTTTTGGGAGAAAATATTTTTGCTTTATCATATGTTTAAAACAAATTTTTCTGGGCACAACTAAATTTGGGGGGGGCACAAAAAAGAGTTGGGAGTAACAGTCTCCGAATGACCCCCGTGTCTGCGGACCTGGGCAGAACCGGTGCCAGAAAGTCTTCCATTGGGGGCCTTCATGTTTGTGCTGGGGGACTAGACATTCTGAAAATTTATTTTTAATTCACAACATGAATCGCATTTGCAGATTTTGCAATTTAATTATCAATATTTTCCCGCAAATACCCATGATAGGCTCGTAGTTTCCAACTAAAATTTTTGAACGAGCTTAACAAAAGGAATTGAGTCGTAAATCATTGTTAACTGACAGCGATTATTTAGAGATGTCGTAATGAAATGCAAATGTAAAAAACATTTGCAGGAAATCAGAACCAAGCCTATCGTTCAGTTACGAAAACATTATCACCGAAGGAACAAACATGAGGCCGGTCAAAGCATGTGCGCCGCGATGAACGTTTTCTTTCAATAGCGCAAATTGACAAACTTTACCATGAGCTTAAGTGAAATACATATGCTTATAAAGCGTGCGCATTGGGCTTATTACTGGCCGAAATATGCATGCATAAGCCTTGCTGATGTCTGGACTTTTAATCGTCTGGTGCATGGCACATGTTTAGATTAATAACATTTTGTATCTCAAATCGCCTATAAATGTTAGCAAATATAGACTAAGGCCTATGTGGACGCAGCCGCTAGCATCCATAATCCACTATCTGCACTACTCTGTTTTGGGACAACCCCCAAAATAGACTCTTCTAACTACACAATTAACTCCATCTGGTTGTCTGAACAGCAGGCTGCGCAAATGTGTAACTTTGTTCGTAAGCACCAAAGTCATCTTGGTGCTGTGCAGTACAAAATGAGAGAAGACTATCTGGTTTAGACGTAGTAGTATGCCTGCAACCAGAGGGGGGCATTCGGGCAATTCCCCCCCCCGAAATTTTCACAAACGTATGTATTTGTTAGGTGCAGCAACAAGTTACATCATTTTGCCCCCCCGAAAATACCAGTTGGTTGCGGCCCTGCATAGTAGCCTAAATTTGTTACACTTCAGCAATCACTACACAAAACACGTTGATGAGGTGGAAGTCTGACTTCTGGACGTATACAACTGGGCATGTAGGGGGGGCCGGATAAATGAACGCGAGGCTCATCAGGGCAAACTCGTGACCATGAGCCCCCCGAAACGCTTAGCGCAAGTGCGCAGTTCGCTCATGTCTGATCTTTTGCCTGCAGAGGCAGGTTGCCAAACTTGCTAGCGTATCGTTGTATTCTTGATCTTTATTGCGTAACAATAACACGGCAATTAAATCTTCAAATGTTCACTTCAAGCAGTGTTGCCAACCTTGCGTTTTCCCCTCGAATTTGGGCTTGTTCTTTGCGGAGTTGCGTTTTTTTGAAGACTTGCGGTTTACTTGTTTTTGGGCTTGTTTTAATTGAAATTTGCTTGTTTTTTGTGGATTGTTTTTCTTTTAAAATTTATGGCACTTTTCCTGTTTCAATTTCCTGCTAAAGGCAATTTGGGCATTTTTTTGTGAAAATGTGCTCATTTTGGGCTTGTTTTTTCGGATGTGCCTCCCTGTTTTTCTATTTAATTTTCCTGCGGATTTTTTATTTTGTTGACGTTTCTTGCCAAACGCATGTTGAGCTTGCTTTTCGGTTAAAATATCTATTTTGGGCTTGATTTTTAAATTTACTTGCTTAATTTTGCAAAATAACCTGGCATCACTGACTTCAAGTTACGGTAGTAGGCGTTTTGTCTCATGTGACCAGGGCTCCGACTGAGGGTTTTTTTCCACCCAGATCTGTTTNTTTAGATGACCTGTGTGTATAGGTTTAATTATGAAAAATCGGGAGAAATCTGTGTTTTTTAAAGTGATAAATTCATCAGCAGNTTCAATGTGTTCAACAATAAGAAAATAACTTTAAATTACAGTGTTTACATGCACACATCAAGTGAGAAAGCATGCATATCGGATGACGCAGAACGCGTTCAATCGGTTTCATATTCTCATATAATATCATTGTGAGGGTTATATAAGGGAAGGCAAGCGAGGCACTTGCCTCGGGCCCCCCTTTGCAACTGTAATGTGTAAAGTACCTTGCTTTCAAAGGGGCCCAACAGCAACTGTAATGCATACATAAGCACTTTTCTTTCAAAAAGCCCCTAATTTCACTGATTTCTAGTGCTTCATATTTCAATTTGGGAGATCGAAGTTTTCTCTGGGGTATTTAGTGGTGATGGGACTGAATTTTGGGCCCCCTGTGACAGCGTGCCCCCACCAATTGGGAGGTATGGAGTGCGGCTGATACCGCTCTGGCTGTAGTTATATGTTGCATCTTAGTTTTGAAATTCCAAGATGGCAATTCATATGTTTTTTTTTCTGCGTATGAACAGAAATTAGGTACAAGTCACCTTCCTCCATAATGCAAACCGTCAGTCCGTTAGGAACGTAAGTTGAGCACTCGCAACTCGGCGATCCGTTCGGGGGAAGGACGCATCCGGTTCCCTTGCGCCAACAATTCTGCGAAAAGCAAATACTGTTGCATCATCCGAGCGCTTGAGAAGAAGCACAGCCGAAAAAGCAGCTTTCCAATCCAGTGATAAAGTAGTGAAAACGGGCTAACATATACGCAGCTTAAGGGAGAAAAGCTTTTAAAAGGAAAAAAATTCAAGACCGTAAACATGCAGAAATACTTTAGGGCTTTTTTCAGTTACGTAAAAAAAAATTTCTTACTTTGACACCTCATGCAACTATTTCCTAAACGATTTACCAACAAACAGATAAACCTTCAATTTGAGGGTAAAGTTTTGAGTTTGTATTGTTCTTTCCGATTTTCCGATTAAACATATTGGTCAGAGCCAGGTATTACTTTAATGGTACAGCCTAGACTTCGTGCGCAACCGCGCTCATCAACCAACAATAGAGTATACAAAAAATAAGCCTAAACCAATATTATTTTAACAAAGAAACCAGGTTAAAAATGCATCAAAACGCAGAAAGGAATGGTATATTGTGACTCGCTCTTCATTTTCCTGCGGTTGTCGTCGCGGCAAGCTCTTCAGTTGGACTCCCTCGCCGAGTGCCTTTCATTAAAGTTCGGCGTGACTGTTCGTTATTCGTTTTCTGGGTTGAACTGTGGTTAAAGGGCTAGACCAGCGGTTTTAACCAGGGTTCGATCGAACCCCTAGTGTTCGACGGGGCCGTTACAGGGTTCGACGAAGGTCATCTGAAACATGACTAAAAGTGTGGGGCTACTATATAATTAAATATAAACTGTTGATTGATTTCATTTCAGTAACACGGTTTTACTTTCTGTTGTATTGGGCAAAAGTGGGGTTCGACAAAAGCTTGGAAAACTACGTAAGGGTTCGGCGTGTTTGTAAAGGTTAAAAACCACTGAGCGAGACGGTACAGTTGGTTGAGCACGCACCACCACATCTGGTATAGGGTTGGTTCTGTTCACGGCCGGGTCATGCCGAAGACTTAAAAACGGTACTTGCGACCTGTCCACCCTCCTGCTTGGCGTTGGGGGGTGGGTGGGCGCAAACAAGGGGGGGCTTCACGCGCGGTGGTGCCATTGACGCGCCACCAGTACCGGATTCGTTGCGAAAGTAGCGGCGGCCCGCGTGACTCGTGGCGAAAGCAAGGGGAGGTTGGCGGCGTAGATCACTCCTGACACTACCAAAGAAGTACAAAAAACGAGTGTAAACGAAGCTGAACTGAAACTCTGATTAGATTAAATTTTGCTCTGCGCAGACAATGCTGAGACGATTTTGTTTCTTTTGTTAATTAATGCTGTTTCAAGTGTCGGCCTCTTTTTCTGTAGAGAAAAATGGCATGCACCTTCTTTAGTCTGAGTTGTATCCTTGCGCTTTATTGCAAACAGATCATTCAAAGCTGTCGACAGTCCTTTTTCAGCTCTCATTTCAATTCTGCAAGATTCGTCTGGTCATTCACGTCTTTATTTCGGAAGCTGTGCCAGTGCTTAAGTGCTTGTTGTCTCTGTCTTCGATGAATTTCGCAGAAGTGTCGTCGTAATCAACATTCGCTTCTGGTCGGTACTTCACAGATACTTACTGGACGATACTTTTCTTCCAGCATGCTCACAACAAGTGGACATTTTCCCTTTTGGCAATTATATCTTTGTGGTTCAGTTGCTTCATTGCTGTTTAGAACTGCAGCATTGTGCTTTTTTTGCCACAAATGCAATGTTGCACATGCAACTGCAGCTTACATCAAGGTGTGTTTTTGGTGAGTTTCTTTATATCGATTGATGGAAGGAAAGTGTGTTTAAAGTTTTTGATAAAATTTTGCGAAGTTTTTTTTTGCGTTTTTTCGGCATAGAGGGCAAAACAAAGCGATTTTCAATTGCCATTTCCTTTTTGTGCAGTTTTGTAAAAGTTTGGATGAAATTGAAGCTTGAACTTTTTGGTCCTCGTTCGGAAATGCTTTTTTATAGAAATCAATGCTTTTGTCAAACTCTTCTTTGGTGCAGGTGCTCTGGATATTCGCGCTTTTGGCATCATTGTAAGATTTTTGATTGTCATTAGCGGTTGGTTTGGTTTTGCGCTGATGTACTGTAAAGTGACTAATTGCCTTGTCTTCTGAATAGATAGAACCTTCTGCTGTTTAAGTCAAAGGTCACATCAAGGAACTACGTTTTCACAATGTTCACGTTCTGTAGTGATTTTCGATCCTTTGTTGTTGAACATCAGAATGATGTGTTTTCTGATTTTGTCTATTACTGGTCCGCCTGTATTTTACATTACAGCCAATCCAATGCCTCGGTATAGCCTAGCTTCTTCTCTTCCGAATATTTCAGCGTGGCAACTAGTTCGTAGTTCTCAGACCCGTCAAATATTCCCATGGTAGCATCAACTTTTTCTTGGCAGCTTGTTTTGACACGGTAGACTTGTTCCTCAAGGAAAATTTTCTCTCAAACCAGGTATTTCCTTCAACGTGAGGGGAATGTCGGTGAATTTTTTGCAAGTGCGGTGGCACTCAGTAAGAATTTTGTGGTATTCGATGTGTAACGGCCAACACTGTCAGAATTTCACACATTTGTTGTTTCATTGTAAGGAGAAAAACCAATCCAGGACGGTATGGATACTGTGCCACTGGATGAATTGGGTGGATATTTTGAGGTTGCAATTGAACTGCTAGAGATAGTGTTTGCTGAATCTGCTGATTTTTATTTTTGCCGACGTTGATTGGACGGCATTTGACATAATTGTAGAAATCCTTTTGTGACCTTTATTTTTAATTGATGCTTCCTTCTGTCATAACTTCCATTCCATCTGCAATTTTTAGTTTTTTGTGCCAGAGATTTGGTAATTCTGTTGACGGAAGTCAATTCCACTTTGTCTTTTCTTTGTAATGTTTGGTGATGTTCTCATCATCAATTTGTCATACTGCGCCTTGTTCTTTCCTACAATTTCCTACTATATTCCGCATACTCATGCATCTCTTCAGAGTAGTTAACTTTTTTACATCTGCTTGCAATTTCCTCTGCAAATGATACCTGCCGTTTCTGATTTTTTTCACATTAATCAAGTCCTCCTGGAGATTTCTTAGACCCTTGTTTAGTGACGGATTCAACGCCGTCTTAAATCCAACCATTAATTTTCAGACTATTTATGCTTGGTTTGAGTTTGCCAAAATTTTGGCATTCCGTCTAATTCTCCTCATGAAACCTTTTTCTTTATATAAAGCGTTTGGTGAATGCTTTTTTGCAAATACAGCACTATTTTTCAGAGATTAATAGAAGCCTTTCGCTTCCATTCCTCCGTGGATAGTTTGTCTGTTAACAGTGCTCAGCTAGATGGCTTGGAGCGTTGATATTATTTCCAACTTTTCTTGACGCACTTATTTAAAATGACGCTTACTCATAGAAAAAATGCATAAAAATAATTCTTAGAAAACTGAAGCACCACCTACATCCGAAAAACATTGGTATCAACTCATCATAGCAAAGTTCGAGGAACTAGGTAAAACTGCATGCATTCTAACGTCAGTTTTCCAAGTTGCATCTGTTTCGAAACCATATTCTTGAAAGTGGGAAGTTTGCTTCAGTCATAATTGGAGTAGGGATTTTTGTGAATTAATTAGAAAAAAAAGCTTAAGTCAGAATGTAATGATGCACGTGCAGGGCCAAAATAACTGTTTAAATGCACATATAACGACAAGCTCACAGTACTTGCACTCTTTCACTTTTGTTGTAAAATGTTTTGGAGACATTGTCAGAGGAAAAACGAGTTTTACCGAGTAAAAAGGGAGATGCACGATGCAAATAAGAAATGCTTGCGGCGAGTGGTAGTGGCAGAGTAGTCTGAATCAGAATGTTGCAGGAAAAACATTTTCTGCTGTTTTCCAAAATTTAGGCTAAATGTTTTTCAGCGAAGCTGATCAACCTGATTAGGTTGCTTTCAGTAGCTTGCCTAAAAATTGGCAGCTGCAGTGCAGTGCTACAAACAACATTTTGGACCTACTCATTGTGGACATACCGGTTACTTTATGAGACATGACCACTAAGATAGCACATAATGTCCGGATTAAAGGGAGTCACAACATGCCCGCTCATTGCATTTACAGTAGCGGACGGTATGGAATAACTGCTTCAAGCATATTTCTCAAAAAGTTTTTAAGCACGTAGCAAAGGCGCACTAGTTGCAACGCTAAAATAGTTTTAGTCGATATTGCTGAGCGGTCAGGATGGTCAAAAACATTTTTGCTTAACGGTTCGGGCAACTGTCAAACGCAATCTGAGCTCTTGCATTGTGTTTTAGTCAGTTTCTTTTGCCGGTGTTACCTGTCACTGGGTAAAGCATGAGCATGAGCGAAAATTTTCCCCTCAAAAAGACACAATTCACGCGTCCATCATAACAAGGCTAAAATCACCGCGACGTTTCTACAGTTCTGAAAAGCAATTCGACATTAGCTCGGCATGGCTGGAATACTGGAAGAACAACCCACCAACCAAGTAAACTTGGCCAAAATGGCGAAAACATGCTCCCGTTTTGACGTCACCCACAGAAAACACCAACCCCCAAAAAATATCTAAATTTGTTTAAATCTAAATTAGGAGACTTGCCGAATCCGTAGAGGGTTTCAACCAGTGGTTCTTAACCTGGGGTAAAATTACCCTGGGGGTAACTTTCGTGTTAAAAGGGAGTAAATGTACTGAACCATATATTGCAGCCAATGTAAATTTTCATTAATCATTCTAAACTGTAAGAGTTTGTTAATTTCGTATTTTCAATAAATGAGCACCATTGAGTGTATTGGGGGTAAATCTGGTAATCTTGTTTCGATAGAAGGGTAAAATGTGTAGAAAAGGTTAAGAAACACTGGTTGAAACACCTCTCCAGCTCTATTGCCTGGCAAGTTATGGCTGAAGTAGTCCAAGACGATATATCATCTTTTGCTTTGCATTTTGAGGAATGCAAAAACGTTTTAGTAACTCTTTTGATCTGGTATCATTTTCTTAACCTTGGGAACCCTTGTTTTACACTTTCTTGTGTAAACCTGCTAGACAACCACGCAATTTCAGAATTCAGCGTGTACACCTGAACAAGCATTGCTGAAACTGAATATTGGTGATATTATCAGCCAGGCAAATTTGCCGTGTTTCTGGTCTAATGCAGTGCTGCCGTTGAACTGACTCAATGCAAGCATGCAAACAATCATGGCAACATTTTTTGTGATGAAAATTAAAACAACGCTTTACCACCGAAGCTGAAAGACACTCTATTTTTCAAAGGACATAGGGATTTATTGCTGAAATACAAAGAACAACGCCACAAATCTGGAAAAATGGATTAAAAACGCTTACTGGGCATTTGCTTCATAGAAACGTTTTTGGCAGCCGTGCAAAAGGTTTTGAAAAACTGGGTGGTTGATTGTTTCTCTGCTAATTTTTCCACTTCTTGTGAACCTCAACGACAGCAGCCTACTTCTATTGCTTAATATCAGGTTTTCATCACATAAAAAATCACATGGTACAGTAACTGGAAAAATACAACATTTAGCTGCTTTAGGCTCAAACATATTGAAACATAGAACTTGGGACATTAACGAACGTTTCTATTTTGATTAAAATCATTTCGATATTAAATGAAATCAGCTANAGCGAAAATTGAGTGATAAATTCTTGCAACTGCTACATGATTGCTTAACATTTTTTAGGAAAAAAACTGACTCTTAATGAGATGGTTGTTTTTTTTAATGCATAAAAAATTTTGAAAAAACTTTGACAACGTGATACCCTTTTTGGTATTTTTCTGACTTTTTTTCTAAGTTATTAAACTTACCTCAGCTCATAGACTTAACAAGCGGCCACCACTTACTGTGTTGGCGAGGCAAATATTTTCGCATCTTCTGCCCACGTATGGACTCAGGCACTGACATTTAGCAGTTCCGTTTCTGTTCACACAATATCCACCATTCGTGCACGTTACACCACCACATTGATCGGGAAAGTCACACAGTCTTCCGACATAACCTTCAAGGAAAACGATGATTTACAAGCTCCCCTTTGCTTTCAACAAATGTTGCGTCAAGACTGGAAAGAGGCAGGGGCTGGCAGTACAGCTATAAAGCATGCAAAGTCATAAAAAAGTATTACTGATCCTTAGAAAGTAATCAAGCACACTTCTTTCCTCCACAATTTCAAAGCACAATAGGCCTGTTGAAATAAATAACACAATAATAACCTGAGCTATACGTAATATTGCCTAGTATTTGATTAGCAATGATAACTGTCAATTTCGCGGTAGAAATCGTTCGCTTGCTGAAATTACAATGCATTGGACACATAGAGATTCAATAGCTTTTCTTGCTTTCACTCGTTGAGCGAATCGTCTTGCCTAACTGATCTTGCCTAATAAGTCTCCACAAGGGCGACGCAGCAAAAGCTTACGGGTGAAATGATAAAAAAGTAAAGCAAGACTTAGATAAAGCATGGGAACTGTAGTTTCAAACACACGTCATGACCATAGTACTGGTTTCTGTTTGAGTATGGACTGGATGCGTAAATTATGTGAAGTAGTTCTCTTGAAAAATACTTCGCGATTTGATTCGACTGCGTGCTGCGTCAACCTTCTGGAGACTAATTACTACTGAAATGTGGATATACGTAAGTCCGAATCACCGCAAAGTTATGAAAGCAGTGCGTGGCAGGAATTTCCTCGAAAACTCACAACGAACCTATAGACTTTGATTCACGACTAAAATTTAATTTGATCTTATTTGCGTTATGTTCCTCACACTGCGGTTTTTGAGTTACATTTTTCAAATAGTTATACCATTCGTTCAAGAACAAAACAAGTCGGATATACAGCGTCAACGAACACGTATGTGCACTACACTTACAATGCAAAGTTGTAGAAATCAAAAACTCTTTTCACAGACTAATGTTACCTCACCCAATGCGCCTTACCAGCGTTGCATTCACATGAAAATCCGTCTCTTCTCTGCGAGCACACGCCGTT
>JGI24158J21664_10011555_pt1 | contig 11741 bp, 7 predicted proteins | sample Ectturendosymbi3_FD_21664 | JGI IMG/M metagenome (IMG submission 21664)
GAGAGCGCATTGACATTGTAAATGTATTGACATGGTGTGAGCAACTGCAAAACTCAACGTCACAATATATATTTTGAAACATACTGAACAAAACAAGGATTACGCTGCAGTTTCGCGATACACGATAGCTCAGTGTGGTTCAAACATGTCTCAAAAGTTAATTCTCCTTAAAATTTACGTTTGCCTAGCAACGGTTCTGTTAAAAATATTTGTGTGTTTCACTCGGCGTGTCTTTGTTTTTTTCCTGTCTTCATAGCCAAGGACAATGCTATATTGGGAACGTTTATTGCGTAAAATACAAAAATCCACATTGGTTGAGAGCTCAGCCTACACTTCATATAAGAAAATATATTTTATGTAGGAGCGTGAGTCAGTCTCACATATAAACAACCTGACATCTTACGCTTGCCGAGACGACGCAGGGCCGTATAAAAGCCCCTCACTCATTGGTAAATTTAGAGTAACATTCTATGTTTGATTGCTTCCCTTGACTATGTTAGATGTGCACTAAACCCTTCTAAACACTTCAATGTGAAGTCAGAATAACGTAAGATTAAACGGTTCGGTGTAGACCTGAGGAGACTACGGATTGGTGTGCCAGAGTCAATTCAGGTAAAACTATGAGTTTTTGGACCCGGATCAGAAGTCAAAAATTGGTGAAAAACTAGACCCACAGTCAATGTTTATTTTCGACAATTGCAGGAGACTGCATGTTCTTCATAACTGTCATAGCGCAATTCCAAACGTTGTTGAAATCTGGTTACATCAATGGTTTCCGGAGTTTGAACACGAGTCAGATTTCCATATATGAAAACGTTTCGGAACTGGATACGGATTCAAAATCTTTGGAACAGGAGTGGAGTCGGAGTCGGCAAATATGACTCAGGCAACCTGTGGTGCAGACCAATGGGGTTAAAGAACCCTGAGCTTTTACAGGAGCGACTGGAAACAGCGACAATTGCCGTAATGTTGGTTAGCAGGCTGTCATGTTTGCTACTAAACTGTTCGCAACGAAGTGATTGCATCGAGTCTGGTATTTAACGATGCACGAACAACTGAAGCACATCTGTAATTGCAATAAACTATTTGTTGTATTTGCCGTATTGTCTAGTTGCAATCAATCACTGATAACATGCTTAGTGAGAAATGGATTTTTACGTCGAAATAAATAACTTGTTTCCCCCGGCAGCATTTTCTAATATACATTATTTATTTACTGAGTACTAAAAACGGGCGCTGCGACAAGCGCCAATGTTTTTCTACACACTTTTTCCTCAACGGTCACCTTATCAGCTTGGTAGAATTGATAAACATTCTGTTGGCTGATCTCAAAAAAGATTTCTAATCAAATTGAATGACAGTGTGCAAACGAATTTCTACTCAATAAGGTTTCTCACTGAAGTATCAGAAACATGCGCACAAGAAATCAGTTAAAAGGCACAAACGTGATAAGCTTCGGATCTGGTTATGATGTTCTGTTTTCACCTGCACGAAGAGGCTGATTACTTATTCTTCCAGTTCAGATTTCCAGAAAGGAACAACACCATCAGTTGGAAACCAACGTTGGCTAAAATGGTCCCTATTTAACCCACGTCCACTTTGAAAGTGTCCAGTCCACAGGCGGTTTTTAATAATGCAGCAATTGTTGACAAGCTCATCTGACCGTAAATAAGAAGCTTGTTAATTGTCAAAACAATTTTAATATTTCGCACACAAACATAACTCCAACAAAAATGGAGTTGCGTAGGCCTTTTAAATACAGAAAAGACACAGAAATATACAAATTCCGAAAGTCTGTCTGTTGCTGCTACTGGCGGTCCGAACAAGATAAACACCACGCTGTTTAATTGTGTGCGATGCTTGCAGATCTACATGGACATTTTTTATTTTCGTGATAATTTTGTAATGTAAATGGTCATGCGATTTCCCTACCAAAAGTAGAAAAATTTGTTGACAAGAATCCCTGGCAATCAACAGCACACTACAGATCACAAAAGAAGTTGGAAAAAAGGGATTTGATGCGTGAATTGTTGGCAAAGCTTGTTTTAAATTAAGGCACATGTCACTACGTCACTACAGGGTTTGTTTTGACGGACTAATCGTCTAATGTTTTTTACATCTCGCATCACTAGGCAAAGTACATCGACACACAGCAAGTGCAGAAAAACGTTTTTTGCGCAGTTGCGACATTGACATATGCTACAAAACACAATCCAGTATATTCGTATTTGGAAGAACACAATCTAATTGATAAAAGACAATATGGCTTTTGAGAAACTCACTCAACGGAACTAGACATTACAACTATTTATGATGAACTACTCAGAAACTTTGATAATAAACTAATTACATGTTCCCTATTTCTAGACCTATCAAAAGCATTTGACTGCTGTGACCATGAAATTTTACTTGATAAACTTTATCACTATGGTATAAGAGGTGTTTCTCAATAACTATGCTCAAATGTCTGGCATAATAGAATGCAATTCACTCAAATAGGAGCATTTAAATCTTCCAACAAAAGGACATCTTTCGAAGTCGCTCAGGGTAGTGTTTATTCGCTTTTTCTTTTTCTTATTTACATTAGCGATATCGCAAAAGCTTCTTCTTTTCGTACTAGTTCATTTGCTGATGATATTAATCTTCATATGACAAACTCTTGTTTTAATGTTCTTCAGACAACAGTTAAGCTTGAACTATGTCAAATTGACCACAGGCTGAGAGCCAACAAACTTTATCTTAACTACAAAAAGACTAATTTTATGCTACTAAATTCTCAAAAACACAACCCTACTTCATTTAAAATCATTATAAATAACCATAGCATTTCCCCTGAAGATAAACGTAAATACCTAGATGTCCTTCTTGACAACAAGTTAAGCTGGAAACCTCATGTACAAAAGGTGAAAACTCAACTATCAAGAGCTTGTGGAGTTTTAACCAAACTTAAGCATTATACAACACAGTCTCCATTGAAAGTTGTCTATAACTCATTAGGTCTAATCCACCCCTACCTTAATTACTTAATCCTCAATTGGGGACATGCTTCAATGCAACTGTTCAGCCTCTCATTAAGCTACAAAATAAAGCTATAAAAATACTAAAACCAACCAACACGAAATCTTTGGAAGAACCTTTCCAGCACTTAAACATCTTAAACCTTCCCAAAATTTATACTTTATCAGTAGGCAAATTCATGCACTCTCGTCACAACAAACTGCTCCCAAACCATTTTGATGAATAGTTCATTCCAATCAGCTCAATTCATTCTCAAACCACGAGTATAGCAACCTCTAACAACCTAGTTTTACCGAGAGTTAACTCTTCCTCAGGAAAATCTTCCCTTACCTTTTTTGGCCCAAAAGTGTGGTCTTCGATACCAAATGATATTACGTATTCAACTACGTTTGCCTTAAAATGGAAACTGAAGAAAACCTCCTACATGATAAAGATACACAATTATGAACTTTTGCAAAATTTCACTTATCCAGAAGCAAATTCTGTAAATTCTAGTATTTTGTAATTCTGTGTATTTTGTGTGTATATTTACTTTTCGCATTTTTTCTTCCTTGTGCCCATCCCTTTCTTTTCAGCATGAAAGCACACTCCATATTTTTTTTCTGTTTTGCTTTGTTTTTTTCTTCTGTGCCTTGTTAATTAGTTTTTGCTACTTTTTTGTCTTTTTGTATTTTATTTAAACATACTCTTAATCACACCAAATTCCTTCAATTGCATTTGATCCATTCATCTGTGTACATAGGCATGCGCTTTCATCTGTACATTTTGTTCACCATGTTCTATGTTTGTTTGTTTTCCTAATTGTGCTGATTTCACTCAAATATTGTTTTTCAACACTTCTCAACAACTGAAAAACAGGGTTGGTTGACAAGATGACCACCGTGGTCCCTCACCAATCCAATATGACACAGCATCCCTCTTTGTTTACAATGTTCAACCATTGCCTCATTGCATTTTCCTTTCCTCTAATGTTCACTGTTGTGGTTGGTTTGCTTAGTGCAATGGCTTCTTGTAGCGCTCCTGTTTGTTGGCTGAGTCATATGAAACAAGAAACCATTGTCCATTGTCCACAAACGGCTGACGCTTGTAAAGTTCCGAAAACTGTTGTCTTGCACTTTTTCACCATACATTAGGCCCGACTTTGGTCATACTCCCGATCAGTAATACCTGTAGAAATTCAATCAGAATTGACAAAGAATCCAGATTACTAACAGATGACTAACTCTATATCCGTGGAAGGATTCCTCTATGTCTTTGGAGACGAGCATCCTAAAATCCTTTTCAAATAGTTCGATGAAGTTACATGACACCGGAAAAACAACATGCGAAAAAAACACAGTATTGAAACGTTTGTTTCAATGGATCATCTCAAATCCGTAGGGATTGTACATTATGCTTGTTGAAATGTTGAGCTTTTACTTTTACCAGTGAAACAAGTCTGCTCTCTTATTCACCATGCCATCAAAGTAACAGAATTGGTCCGACTTTCATTGATACAACACTATGAATCAAATCATATCGAAAAAGTTTACTTCAATTTTTTCAGACAAACATACGCAACACCTGGTGAAACATACTAAAAAAATATTTTCCGAGGAATGTAAGGGGATCATTTGGATTGGTGATTCAAGCTAGGAGTGATGTTCACGAGTAACGTTTGTCGAGTCAGACTCCAGTCAGAGTCATCTAAAATTTTTTCAAGTCGAATCAGAGTCGAGTCATGACTTGGCGGAGTTGAGTCAGTGTCATTTGTTCGAAACACATAGCTAGAGTCAGTGTAGATAATTGTTCTTCACCTTTTTTTCACGCCTCCTTTAAGTAATTGTTCAGCTTCTCTGACAACAACAACATCCGTGCGGCGCAGTGGGCGGATCATCAATGGAACGCGGAGTGGACGGACAACCCCACAAGACTCCGCACTTTAATTCCAGACACCGCTGCACCCCTACTGGAATGACCCTCCCAAGGAGAGCATGGGTCCGGCTTAACCGCCTCCGCACCGGTGTCTGACGTTACCGCTCCTGCTTGTGAAAATGGGGTATGGCCTCCTCTGCGGCCTGTGAGTGTGGCGCAGAAGAACAAACCGTCGACCATGTCGTCATCAAATGTCCAATTCATCGGCCTCCCTATGGACTGCATGGCCTGACGGTTCTGGACGATGAGACAACCGAATTGCTGCTCAGCACATGCCCCGAAATCTAGGTTGGCCTAGCAGTGGACTCGCTCAAACGAAAGAAGAAGTAATTGTTCTTTGTCTCAATCCCGCCTGGCCTAAAAAAGCTGCAAAAATAAATGCAATTATTGGTAAGTTTTACGATCAAATTTCTCATGTTGTAGGGCGCGTAAGGTCTCGCGCCCCCTGGAAATTTATTGACGCTCCCTTGGAGGCGCGCCGGGGTTAAAAAATACACTTGTGTCGAATCCAATGAAAATAACATTTTTCTTATGTCTTTTATTGCTACAAATTGGCGCCAATTCAGCTAGAAAGCGGTGACCAATTAGCTAAAAGTAGTGCCCAATGTTGCTTCAGCAGTTTTGTAACCAGGTTGTTTAGATCTACGTGTTTGGTGAAAGCAGTTTCCATTTTACGTTTTTCCTTGAATATCAGTCCATTCCACAAGGCTTGCCTATTCTTGCAGTAAGAAATATAACACCTTGCCCTTCACTGGCCCAAGAAATATGCAGAGCTGAATATGGACTTGGATTTGGATGCAAATCTTGCCGCATTTTAGTCTGTTGATGGATTTGGAATTTATAATTTCTGTTTTACCGGATATGGATTTGAGTTGACAAGATTGTTTTGAGGTTCTTGCAACTTTCGATTCCATTTCGGGACTGCAAATTACTGTATTGAAACATTGGCAAAGCCATCACCTAAACAACCTAAAGATGTTGACGGTCTGCACACTAAAGACTTGGAAATACCTTCAACTATTTGTCCAGAAAGTTCTTTTCACACTTTTGAACAAAGCTGCTGTTTGTGAAAGCCATAATGCAGATGATGTTTGTGTATTGTTTCATTATGTGTCCGAAATGAAGAAAAAGTATCCCTTACTAAACAAATCAGTTTTGAGCGAGAGAGTAAAGAGAAATATTGGATTACAGTATGCTTGAAAGTGCTAGTTTTGAACAAAGGCTTGACTTTATAAATATGCTACATAGTAAAAGACGTGCACAGTACCAACCAGTACATACGTTTTGAGAACAGCTTGATTGAGCAACTTGCAAAACATCCCGTTTTTGAAAATGGCGAAATTACTTTCAGATGCTGCTGACTGAAAATTACTTCGTTGCATTGGTTTGAATTTTTGATAAATTGACAAAAGTTCTGGATGATTTTACTGATATTTCCCTGTTAACTACATTTTGTTATGAAAACCAAATGGGCATTTGGAAATCTCGCAATTGCTTGTATTGTATGACGTCTTCATTCCCAGCCGAAACACTCTAGACTTAAAGCATGCATCGCAGTAACAAGGAACACTCAAGTTCATGAAAGAATACGAGAATACATACGTGGCGGTAGTAGAAAAGTATACGCTTGATGGCGCTAATACATTTGCTTTGTTGAAACAGAAGCATAAAGGGCAGACGCATGAATGGCCCAATCACGATTATTAAAATGTTGTGCCGCAGTGACTTCCAAGTACACTAAATTATAAAATGCATAGGGCAGTGGGAGGCTGTAAAGGACTAGGGGTCATTTTGGCTGCACGCTTACCCCGGACGAAGCTATTTGTAGTGTAAGGGGAACAGTTTATTGCCGTAAGTAAGAGTCTTTTGCTCTGAGTATAAAGTTCGATATGTGCAAAGCGGTTATACAGTTTACTGAAGCAAAAGGCGTTGCAGGCAAGATGAAGTCGCCTTAAGAAATTGGTTGAACGTTGTCCCAACGAACTTTTGCTGTTACCACATATTTAAATTTTTCTTGAATAAAAATCGAGAATTTTTCGTGGTAAAATTTGCTGTTATCTCATATTTAAATTTTTCGTGAAAGCTTGAGAGAAAATACGTCAACAGTTATAAACGAGTGCAGCACTGCAATGGTGTCACGGAATTTAAGCAGGTTGAGAACAAGGCATCCAAACATGTAATTGGGAACTGAATTTCAGTCGATGTCATGTGTTATACATGGGACGGAAATGCGTTTGCCATTCGCTAGAAATGGAATTCACTTGGCTCTTGGAGATTAAAGGCATCCCACTACTTCATGCAAGAGTTTGACGCGATCAATTTTTCAGAAAACCAAACTGAAGCATATAGCAATATTTCATGATTAAACTATTTTCGTGTCATAGTAACAGACTTAGATGATTGAATAAATGCACCTGTTTTATGCATCCCATTAGAAAGAATGCAATAGTTGCGGTTTTTGTTTCTAAAGGATTTTTGCCCAAATTTCCATTGCACTGTACTTTGCCACTTTAAAACTCCGGAATTTGAAATTGGTGTTGGTGGAAAAAATATGTCGAGTTTTAGTTTGCTTTGTATTATTCGGATGAACATCTGTAATGAGTTTGAAACAATTGTTAAATAAAGCCGGTAGATGAGAGTTGGTACATTTGTACATGCAAAGCAAAGCTTCAACACAAAGTTTTGAGGTTATCACAAATGTTTTGAATGTTTGTGTGCAACACGAAAGTTTTTCGGTGTTAGGTTGCAAAACAAAGAAAATGAAGAAAATATTAAACTTTATTCCAGGTGTGGAATTCAAAAGTGGAGTATGAGAACAGTTACATTTGGAAATGGAAGAAAAAGCGTCCACTTACAAATTTTCCCGAAAATGTATTGGTGGGATACGCAGTAATACCAAGGTATTTCGTATTACATCAGTAGGCTTAGAGCGGTCTACAACATGTGATTACCGAATCGTCAAGAATTTGCTTCCAAATTGAAAATGAATTTCTATGTAAGATTTTGCGTGTTTTGGAGGAACGCATGATAAAACTCTTGTTTGGTATGTTTGGCCGGAAAACAATGCAGCTACCTCATCTCTGATTGTATGTTTGACCTGATAATGTACTCAAGATTAAAAACAAATTGACATTTTTGGATTAGCCTAACGGTGAAAACAGTCTTCGTATCATGAAACCTAGTCCTAGGTCAACTGTGGGGTGTTTCTCAGAGAAGCAAACACTGTGAGTTTATCAAACAATTTTAAATTTTTAGACCACTTTTGCCTTGGTTCTGCACGGCCCGGTAACAAATTCTTCGTGGTTCGGCACTTGGCAGCAGACCCGTGTTTTTCGACCACTGTTACACGGCACGAAAGAATTATTCACGTTGCCAAAGTTTTAAAGATCTTGTCCTCAGGGGTACGAAACGTCAAACACGATAATTAATCGCTTAAGACCTGCAATGTCTTTGAAACAGCTTTCGATTTCGGTCCGAAATTTTCGGAGACGCCAGGACATCTGCAAACAGCACTACTAAGGCTGTACTTGCGGGAAAATATAAAAACAGGTTGGGGAAATTGAGGCACAGCAGAACTCGGGGCACAACCGTCTTTTTTGATTTATGCAAAAAGTTGAAAACGTTGAACTTTAAAGTTTCCATGGTGATTTAGTCTCGTACCAACCGTAGTACTAAAGTGAGTTTTTCCTGGATAGGCAGCCGTTGTTACGAGCTACAGAGCAAGTTGTGTTGTTGCTGCCCAAATGTAATTTGTAAAATCGCATTTATATTTGGGTTTGCCCACGTTAATCAATATCTTCTGTTCTGAGTTTTTGTGACGTTGTAGTCAGGACAGTGCGATATTATTTGATAATAATGAAATTCTTTCTAAGTTCATTTTATTTTTTAGATATGCCTGGGGCACATCTGCCAAAAAAATGGTAATCATACAAATTTGTTTTGCCGTGCAATGATAGTTGGTAATATGAATGTGAAAAAAGTGGAGACGCACACTGCAAGCACCTATTGTATATGGGATATCACGTGAAAAATATGAAATCCGAGCATGGGGCACATTCGACAGAAAATGTACACTTTATAAATCGGTTGTACATTTTTTCTGAAAGGTGTTGTTTTCATGTTTTGACATGATGTTGTGTATATAAAGTTGCTTTGCTATGTGCCAAATGTTGCGCTTGTTTGGACTTCAATCAAAGTAGCAATGGTTGCAAATGCAAAAAAGCGTCGACTATACCCCACCTTCCCCTACTGAACTATCTGAACACGCGGCAACGTGCCGGCAAACTCTGTGGCCAGGAAAGTGAAAAACAGGAAGAGATTGATCTCGTCAGCTCAACTCTTAGACAAAACATATGGCCAAACAGACAGCAAGAATCGAAGAACATAAAAAAAAAGTATTGGCCATGCTACCGTATCTTCCGGAACATACTGATAAAATCAAACAATACTTGACCGGGCCTCTGAGCAAAACTTTTGCATGGTACGAAGACCGGTACTGGACTTCCCAAACATCTGGAATCAAACTTCAGGCCAATTTAACTTCTTTTTGTGTTTTACCGCCTGAAGAAACGGATTTAGTACTGTTCTCTGGAGCCCTCATCGAAACTTGCCGAGCTTGTTTGTACAATAACCAGTACGGCAACCAAAAGTAAATAAAGTCAAAATTTTCTGCCGTTTCTATTGTTTATGAAACGTCCACAAACCAAATTTCAGGCTCATACCATGAGGGAAACCCAAGTTGTTAGGTCAAAAAAGTAAAAATTTATCATTTGGTCAAAATTTATGGTTAGGTCAAAATTTTCTTGCAGCACAGTTTTTTTCTCTTTATCGATATTTTATTGAAACTACAGCAACAGATATTGATATGCTTTAGCAAGTTTAGTTGCATTTCTGTAATAATAACGGGTGTCCTGCGATTTTTGACGTAATGTTGTTGTTTTACCCACTACTGGACGATTGAATATTATGTAGAATAGGCATGGTAGGCGAGAAATCTGGTCTTACAGTACTTGTTTTGGTAAATGCTCAATCCATTAGGCATATAGTGTTTCAGCTTTATGATGTTCTCAGGCTTCACTCTAGTGTAGTTATTAATGTACTTATCAATATAGCATCCCCAAAATTAAAAAAACAATTTTTTTTTAATTTCGAAGCTTAGAGTGCATGAATTTGCTTCTGGGTTAACCTCAACATCTAAGGCTGAATTATTTTGCGGTTGCAAACGCAGAAAATTTATAAATCAAAATAAAGTCAAAATCATTAGATTATAAAGTCAAAATTTTAAACTTTTAGGTCTGAAAATTGGTTGCCCTAGTAATCCGAACACAGACAAAACAGCTGGGCCTACCATGCTACGATTTACAAATAGATTATTTGTTGTAATGGCAATTGGTTTACACTAGTAATTTTTGGGCTCTGGGCCCGGGTACGATTCTTGTACCTCTTTCGTAGGCCCTGTGCTTGACAATCCACAAAGTGCAGGTTGAATTCAAACCGGTGAAAAATCGTGCCAATCTTCTCACTTCTATCAAATCTCCCGTGAATATAAAGCTACGCGAATGCGTTGTTTATTCCATTCCGTGCCGTAACTGCAACAAACGAACATAGGAGAAACCAAAAGAGGCCTGGAAACGTACCATATAAGAACATAAAGCGGACGTAAACAGCAAACGTTTTGAACAAAGTGCAATAAGAGTGTAACACAACACATTTTCGGCTTGGATAATGGAGTGAGAGAATGCAACGTTTTGCACTTTGAAACAAACTTCAAACACCCCGGTTTATCGTATCTTTCTGAATAAAGAGCGATGAAAACAACAATTAATAAAAGAAGATCGGATTTGTTCGCTGACATTTACCGGTTCATACTACAATAGTTTAGAGCTTGTTGCATATACATTTATAATGTGTACTCTTGCTGATCACTGCTCGGTTCTTGCTATTGTTCTTTTTAACTTCTTATCTTTTAATGAACGCCGCAGTCCTCTGACTTCTTGTCAGCAGATAGCCACCCGGAGTGCTCATATATTATGACGTTCATGTTCGAATCCTCAGCATTACATGTTCGAAATGAAGAAGATAATTGTACCAACTATCGAAAACGAAACGTTCAACCTGATTTTACATTTTGTTGCCAGTCAGTGTTGTATCTAGCTGTGAGACGGTCTCCCTCAAACGTCTGCGACACCCGGTTGAATGGCGCCCTTTTGGTATAAACGCGCCCTTTTTTGGTGCGTATGGAAGTAGAAAAGATAATAAATACACTAAAAATAATATTTTACATTTCGTTAAACTTCAGGATTTAAGTGGCGGACTTTAACCCAACCTCTAATATAATAGCACCAACAATGCTATTCGTTCGTAATAATAGGGGAGAACAGGGTATATTGAATCATTTTTTTTGCATTTTTTGCCATTGCTCTTTTGGTGTAGGCACTAGCAACATTTTGTGGTTGAATTCATTTAACATATTTGCACGCAAGCGCGTTTTGGCTGTGGCAAGCGCGTTTGCGCTTGTACGGAACTTGACGACCCAGCCATTACGAGCCTCCTGCTGCCCTGCAGGTCGGCCCTGACTGGTCAAAGGCTAAGGGAGTAAACCCCGACAGGAAATCAGGAGTGGGGCATCTTAGGTGGACAGACGTCGTAATGCGCCCCTCTCCAGCAGTCTCTGCATCCTTGGTGGGTCTCCAGCCGTCTCGACTTCGTATTGCCGCTGGGTGGGGCTCATTGCGACGAGAGAGTGGGGTTGGTGCTGCGGAAGCCTCCCCATTTTGAACCAAGTTCAACGCAAGTCATGGCAACACCAC
>JGI24158J21664_10011556_pt1 | contig 11740 bp, 9 predicted proteins | sample Ectturendosymbi3_FD_21664 | JGI IMG/M metagenome (IMG submission 21664)
TTGGTTCTTTGTTGCGTTTGCAGGTTTCTTTCTATAGAGCAGTCTGTCTGGGTAACCGTTTTGTTTAAGAGTTTATCTGACGAAGTCGATCTCTTTCTTTCATTCACTTTCCTGGTCACAGAGTTTGTCAGCTCTATGTAGCAGCGTGTTCAGTACTGCGCATTTATGCGCAAGAGCTGCTTGCTGATGTTTCTGTATTTGTATACTTCTGATGTTTTGATCTCCTCGTGGCGAATGTTGCTGTGTCAGTATGAACAAGTTGTCTTTTTATATAAAAGAATGTACATTTTCACTGAGGTTTGTGCAATTTAGTTGTCTTAATAAATGCTGTGGTGGTTACTTCCTGGTAACTTGCTGTTCTGCTGTCAGTGCCATGGTACACCTAGATTTAGCCATGATATATTTAACACCTTGTAACGTATCACTGAAACTTCAAAACAAGAGTTAAAAATATGGTTATTAATCTGCTGCTTGATTGTGTGGTTATCACAATGAATGACATGAAAAACACCTTTTTAAGTCCAAGTGAACTTCATGGCATTGCCATGTCAAAAAAAAGACTGATGCAACCACAGGTCCATACTAGTTTGGGACACCAGGGGAGGTGTAGAATTTTGTGAGAGGGTCTAAATTTTTTAAACTATGTCCAACACGTTTTTCCAAGGGGGCAAAAAAATTTAAATAGGTGTTTTGCCACTCACTGAGTGGCCATTCCAACTGCTCGTGGACAAACGTCGCAAGGCCATGATTCCTTCTCAGGACTGACCCAGCTAGTGAAAAGTTGGGAATCACTAGCTTGTCTGCAGTTGTGCAGTGGGTCTCCTGTAGGATGAAGATGAAAGCCTTGTTCTTATAGGCTAGCTGCTCAATGATGGAGATCTTGTTTGCAGTGAACCTCTCGGTGTTCAGCTGGAGTATGTTGGGTCATGGGTCATCTTCGGCATCATTTCTGCTGCCACGCCCTGAGAAGGGTGTATTATGACCCATCCTATGCCGAACACATCCAGCGTGGGTAGCAGTGGTTGCTCTTGCAATGACAGGTTTGGTTGACGTTATAGCAAATGTTGCACAGGGAGGGCCACGTGAAGACACTTGCTTGTTTATGTTCAACAACGGCATTGACCTTAAAAATAACAGAAAGTATAGAAAACCATTCAAAAGTTTCCAGGTGTGTGAATAGCTGTAATAAATTTGTTTCATTCAATCCTGATAAGCCATGAAATTACCTCTGATACATTTATAAAAGGGCACCTCTACCCCCACTCCCCCCTTTATGACAGGGCATGGGGGCAATGCACCCACTCTCCAGCGTTCCTGTTCTTACCTCAGATTCATCAAAATGAGAGCAACAACTTTTCAAAGCTTTTCTTGTTGAAATGAATTTTTCTATGACTGCAAATGTTAAGTAGCCTGTAGTGTTGAACAAAGGAGACTTGTGGAAGTTACGCTGCTTATCGGCTGGCTCTGATTCACTCTACATGTAGTTCATGCTGACAATCATAGCTCAAAGTTACCCATGCAAACCCACCAACTACCCTACCCCGTTTCATGACCATCATTTTCCAACACCACTACGTCATGCAGAAAAACAGCTGTTGTATTAAAACCAGGGCTGTAGAGTCGGAAGGATTTTCAACCTAAGGAGTTGGAGTCGCAGAAAATTTTAATGACTCCGACTCCGGGCAGACCTTTTGCTCACCAATTGTGACTGTTTGTGCCACAAACGTGCATAAGCATCACACTTGGCAATTTGAGCAGCTTGACGCTTCAACAAGAGATGATCATGGCTATTCAGACAGGCGGCAGCGCATTAACTTGCAATACCTTCACTCAGTGGCCATTCCAGATCAGCAGTGTCCCGTAGGGCTCATCACGCAACCTACACTTTGTGAATGCAACCGTTCGGGTCTTGTATCACTGAAATTTCCATTTGTTCATTCTGGTTGGCACTATCGTTGCTCCGTGACGTTGGTTACGCAACAATGAATGAGAGTTCTCATGGGAGCTCGTTTATTGTTACGTAACGCACGTCATAGAACAATGATAACACCACTTAATCCTCCACGTCTTAGGCTCATTCATATTAGCCCGAGTTACCAGACAGTTTATCGTTCGTTTGAAATTATTCTGGAATGGGTACTGTCCATTGGATTTGAATTCAAATCCAATGGTCTATGCAAACCCATTGCTTCAAAAAATATTCAATCTGATATGAATTAAATTTAAAAAATACTTATTGCAGAGGGCAGCTCAGGCTCCAATGGATGAGCCCGAGTAAAGAGCGAGCGAATGTATTCAAGAGAGCTGTTGTTGTGAACAATATTTTTTGATTCACGTCACCTGCAAATTGCAAATTTGCATAATGTCTTCATCCTTTATTACAGTAAAACTTGTTTGATGTTGTTTATTTGTAATCCAAATTAAATGTTGGAAATTTCATAACTACTTTCTGCCTCTGTAATTTTGCTTTTACAATCAACTTTGAACAGGCATGTTAAGAGGTCTCAGATGTTGATCACTTGTACCAGCACTTGTCATATATGTGTTTGTCATTCTGATAGTCGTGCAATTCGCCGCAAACTCGTTTTTAAATGCAAAAACACAAAAGTACTGTGGATAAAATTCAGTCATGAAATCAAGGTGATTTGCTTGCTCTGAAGAACGAGAAACCATCGCATCCGAAATGCAACTTTTGTCGCAATGGGTCTGTATGTCCGTCAGATACTACAGTGGCAATCCACAAAAACCTGAAGCAACTTCTGATATGTNTGCCTCTAAAATGCACAAATCACGTNCTGTTTGTTTCATTTGCANGAGCAACATTAGAATTAGCCTACAGGCTGAAACTAAACCATTCAGTTGGCCCAAATGTATGGAGTACGATAATCTTTTGTGGTTAACCAACAGATAAAGCTTGTAACTCATTCTTTTTTTTTATTAAATGAGAAGCTTTGTGTATTTCAGTGATTCCGGTGTTGTTGTGTATATCGCAATCGCTGTGGGAATTTGCATATGCTTTGCTGGAATGGTCACTGCCAGTATACGCTGCTGGAAGCACAACAGGCGAGGCCATGTTCTAGGACCAACTGTTACAACTACAACACGCACAGGCCAGTGTCTTCATTGTCCACCCATTTCAAGTGAGGCTGACCTTGATATTTTACTATATATGTCCATCATATATTTCGAACATTTTGGCCGATTTTGAAGTGTGTTCCAGATTTTTGAGTATTTTTGCTGTCACGCTTGGTTGGTTGCTGATTTGTAACGCTGCTTTAATGCAATACTGTACTTGTTTTCAGATTAATATAATACTAAAGTTTTGTGTGCTCAGTAAAGAAGCAATTACCTAATAATCACTGTCAAGTACCAGAACAGTACTATGCAACTGCCATAACACCATGGATTTAGCCAGGGAGCACTTGGGACATGGTCCCCAAAGTATATCATTGCCATATTTTTCCTCCCATTTTGCCAATTTTACATAAAGGTCGTACTATGATTGAGTGAACGTGGTGACGTTACCGAAACGCAAACAATATAACAGGGGTAACCAAACTGCGACTCTTCGAAGAACCTCTGCATGCGGCTCTTTGAGCTTTTCGAAAATTATATATTTGTTTTTTATTCTTTATTTCTATTGCAAAGTGTAGAAATATTGTAAAATGTTACTGCCGTACAGTATTACTTTTGCAAGTCGTTCCGAACAGAATTATGATGTCACAGAAGAAGGGCTTGAAAAAATGTACATTTCCCGGGAAGCTTATCGAAATTTCCCGTGGGCCGCATGTGGAAGACGATCGTCGTTTTATGACGTCACAAAAGAAATTTGTTTTCCTGAAAACGTTGCACTCAAGAGTCTAACTATCACTGCGTTCGCATAGATCAACTTGAATCGATGCAGCCTACTAGCATCGATTCACATTCAACGTGTTAACAGTAGTAGCGGACCCAGGCTAATTTGTTGGGGGGGGATGCGATATCGATTTGCAATAAACCCAATGCTTCACAAGACCATATTGCGTAAATCAAACTCTCCCATACGTACATTCACGAGGAAACAAGTGTAAGCTTGGTTTAGAAGCTTGTTTGATAAAACTGGCCAGACTTTGACACTGCACCGCTGCGGAACCAACAAGCAATGTGGCAGATACCAACCATCTGACATAGCCACTAGCGTCGGCGCAAGTACATCGAGGACTCGAGATAAACAGTTCACGTGACGACATAATACTTATTCTCACTGTAGGTTACATTTGTTACATCACAATTACCGGTGGCAGTAGTCAGCATAAGTGCAGTAGTGTTGTTTGACCTGTATGTTGTAGCAAGTGAGCGTAGTCACTTGGATGCGGTTTAGATTAGTACTCTTCAAGCGGGGAGCCTTATAGTTTTTAATTGTCGTTTGGAATAGTCTGCAACACCCATAGTAATTTGTGTGTAACATTTGTTATTGCAGGTAATTTTGATGAAATAACAACGAGAATCGGAATTTAAGCGGAATTAAGATGCCGACTTGAGGTTTTTCCACAAATGTTTGGTTTCTAGGTTCCACAAACCAAAGCCAGCTCATCTAATGAAACGAAGAAACGTTTTGACTAATTGTTAGCATAAGTAAATTTTTAGCATCTTTAGCGATTAAGTAATGTGCAGTACAAAAATATTTTTGGCGATGATTTTTAATGAAATTAAGTGTCATGTCAATACCTCTTTAGGTCTTGTGGGGGGATGCATCCCCTGTGTCCGCGCCTGGTTAACAGTTGCATCGGCGCAATGCACCATGCTACCGCTCAGCACGCACAAACGAGATACTGAAAGAGTGCAAAAGCGGTGGAAGCAGCAAATTTCGCCGCGAAGTGGCAAATTTTCGCCCTAATCCTTGCTTAAACCTCTTCTAAAATTTGTGTTTTGTGGGCAATGTTCGATTTACAAAGAATTTTTTTTACTACATCAGAGTTTTAGATAATTTATTTAAGTAATATATGGGCTTCTCACATGAAGCTTCGCAACAATCGTCGGTATTTGGAACACTTAACACGGTCTCTCACGACCAACCAAATCATAGTTAGTAGACCATTTAGAGACTTCTAGACACCAAATTAAATATCCATTGAATAATAAATCTTAATTTGGACCCAAATTTTTTTGCCCTCCCCCCAAATTTTTGGGCTGGCTACGCTACTGGTTTTATTGAAAGACTACTGAGAGCCGCACAACAGGTGCTTCGGAGCCGCATGCGTCTCTCAGAAAAGTGGTTGAGAACCACAGGTGTAAACGGTGTGGAATTTGCTAATGGTGCAGCATTTGAAGTGGTTGTGGCGTAGTGTTTCGCGTTTCAAACGTTGGTTGTTGCGGCCAGTTCGGTGGTGGCGAAATCGGTGTTTAACCAATCCGACCTGTATAACGATATTCAGACGGTGTTAAAAGTTTCTGTTGAGTAAGCGTTCTACGCATGCATTTTCTTGGGCGCGAGTTCGCAGTTACCGGAGTGAGCTTGTTGTGAGTGGACGCTGGTTTGTGCACGAGTTGAACATTTTTGCTCTAAAATTGATCACGTTAAAACGTTTTTGCATATTGTGTTACTTTCTGCAACAGAAGGTCGGCAGCATTGTCTTTAGTAAATACGTACTGTAGCCCTAATTATTGAGATTTTTGTGCTGCCTACACCGACTTATACTTATTGCTTCATCATGCACAAAGCTAAAGATGCAAAAGTCAGCTCTAAGAACTGGCATCGACTGTCTGTGACCACTCTAGGGTCGTAATAAATAACTAAATAATTTTCTGGAACAAACACAAAAAAACGGTGTAAACAGTGCTAGTTTTTGGTATCGGCATCCTGTAATGTTAGCTGTAGAAATTTTATGTTCATTCAAAAAAAATTTGCTCTAGCTATAAGCGTAATTCCATTCCAGAATGGCGTCATGTTTCAAATGTTGATTGTTGCGGCCAGTTCGGTGGTGGCGAAATTTTGTTTTACCGATCCGACCTGTAGAACGATATTTAGACGGTGTCAAAAGTTTCTGCTGAGTGAGCGTTCTATGCAACCCTCTACGCGACCAGGCGCGAGTGCGCAGTTACCGGAAAGAGCTTGTGAGTGGACGCTGGTTTCGGCGCGAGTTGAGCATTTGGAATGGCACTACATTCCGGAATGGCATTCGGATTGCAATAACACTCGGATTGGTAACCCAGTAAGGCAACCACTAACCAAAGCAGTCGTACAGACAAGTATTAACAATCTGAATGTATTCAAAAGCTTCCCGCTGATGTTGGCGCCAACTTTCACTCTGCTTTCTAACGCAATGAAGTTCGCTCGCATACACGCACGTACTTTTAGAGCAGTGGTTCTCAAAGTGGTCGGAATCGCCCCCATGTGGGCGAGTTTAAGGGGCAAGAGGGCCAAAAAACAAAGGTGGTGATAGGAGGGCAAAATAACACATTCTCTCAAAGCAAAGAAACCGCTTGTTGATTCAGAAGCGAGGTGATCTAAGACTGTACCTCACTAAAATGTCTCTCAATATTTCGAAGCTTTGCGAAGGCCGCCAAGCACATCCATCACACTGGATTGGGGACCATGGTATGAATCGATTTCTTCAAAAAAATTATTTAAAAATACTACCTTGTGTTTGCTGCATCAGGCTTGTGGGCCAATAACGATGTGCCGAGGGTGAAAAGGGGGCGATTAAACAGAAGAGTTTGAAAAACATGAAAAACACTGTTCTAGAACATGTTGGCCTCAGTGCCCTCTGACTGCATGTGTCATCACAGCAGCAATGTTCAAACCAACAGCTTTCCGCCGCCATTACGAGTCTACTACACGCGATCAAGGTTGCCAGCTTGTCTTCACCAAAAATGCCAGACCTTGTCTCAAAAAAGCCAAAATAAACAAGATGGCAGTCCTGAGACATACAGGCTACACATAAAACATGCACAGCCAAGCAAAAATAGATATTAGAATTCGTCCGAAATACGATATAATGCAATTCCAATTTTTAGAAGCATTTTCTTTTTCCGTAATTACGCTGTTCGTACATTTGTTTCTTATCAATAACACGGATCATTTTCAGGACAACAGTAAAATATTTGCAACTTTGCCCCCCTGCATGGTCATTAACTCTCGTCAGAAGAGATATGCAACTCAGACAATTTTTGCCAGAGCCAAGCTTTTCCAACTGAAAAAAAGCCAGATTTTGTTTGGCCTTTTTGATTTCAAAAAAAGCCAAGTGCGTTAGAAAATATCCAGAATTTCAAAATCTGGCTTCAAAACTGCCAAATTGACAACCCTCTACGCGACCAGCGACTGCATGAAACCACTATTGTTATGTAGGCTTAAAACTGTTGCGTCGCAAGGCCAGGTATTGGGCCACCATGACTCAGCAAGGAAATTCCTACACTCCGTTTTGTGGTTTGCATGCAAGTCTTTGCATATTATTTGATTTTACTTGACTTGCAACTGATATAATTTCCCGCGAGCATGTGCGGTTGCCCGGTAAACTCTTTCCGATTTCCACACTTTTCGGCCCTGCACAGAAGTGTAGATTGCAAATAAATTCGCGTTTTTAGATTTTATGTTTGCAGCTCTTTGTAACTTGAGTTTTACGATATGCGGCTCATACATAGAGCAGGTTTGGCCACCATGTATATCACACAAAGTTTGTCCCCCCAAAATTTTCGAGCAAACTCGGTCCCTGCTGGAAGGTTTTTCGTATTATTTTCTTCAGCACAAATGATCCTCAATGTGGCTAATATTTTAACGTGTGGAGTTCTTGCGTGGATGCTGAAGATTCAATTATGTCTTTTAAGCTATCACACTGATGCTACATCGCAAACTTTGCAGATCTGGATGCATGTGCTCCTCAGCCACAGTACCATCCCGCTCTATATGCTCCACAGCCATCAAGTCAGCCAAATGCTTGCTCACTACCAGCCTCAAACCAACCTGCTGTCTACCCTTCACAACCTCCTCCATACAGTGTTGCCGATCAGCACAATGAAGGAAGCTCTACAAATCAAGCTCCTCCAACTAATCCCGGCTACACAGGATATGTACAACCACCACCACCAACTAATCCCGACTTCAGTAGCCCGTCAGCTCTTCTCCCACAACACACCGCTCCTCCTCCTTATTCGATTTGATCCACTGAAGCTTCCTGATTAAAGTCTTTGTACAGCGTCGGATCCCCTGTCACGTGTTTCATTGTTGCTGTGCCGGGAATCACTTTTGAACTAGTGATGCACAGATTGTCTCTGTCAACACTTAGCCAGCCAAGCCAAGCAGTAAGTAGCTTTTCGCTAGGTTAGCATGACTTCTTGGTGCCAACTCCCCTTACCACCCATTTTATTGAATCAGATGTGAATCATGTCGCCTGTTGTTTTGCCTCGCCTGACTGCATCACGTATGCGGCAGCGCTGGAATATTTCCTGACTGATTCGAAGCCCTGATTTAAGGGATGGATGCATTGATGTAAAGGTTGTAAAGCATCGCTCGTAGGGTTCGTGATGACTCTTCAACCGATAGTTTTGTGTTCGAAGCTATTTCGACAAAGAAAGGATATTATAGATCTATTTTTTGCGTGAGCGTACTACTCGGCGTGGTTTGACCCATAGCTTGTTCGCACATTAGTTTATGTGCAGTGTTGTTGTTTACCTGGTCAAATGTTATGTAATGCACAACTTAGCCGGCTACATTACGTTTGCCACCCACGTAGGCGCGGAGTGTGGTAATGCCATGTTTTAATCATTAGAGCATGCTTGATCCTTCATTCCTGCCTTGTGTGCGACGGGCATTGTCGATTGTTGTGTTGTTCAAATTATGTTTGGCTTTTCTCTTTCATGATACCGTTTTTCAGGTAGGTGCAATTGCCCGATCATTCGCAGTAAGTCATATTTGAGTCCACTCTGTATCTGTTTATCTTCAACGCTTTTCCGTATATTGCAAGCCTTGACAAAAATAAAACATTGTAAACGCTGTTTTTCGGATATGACAGTATGTTGCAAGCGTTGACAGAATGGCACTGACGCTGATGTCGCCGCCAATGGGTCGGTGCCATACTCCGAGGCCCCAAAGCATTGAATCCGCAATATTTGGAAGCCATGCTTTGTGACGAAAATGTGATTGGGGCATCGGCTCACTTCGCCACAGAGCTGTAAATGAGGTGCCAACTTTACACACTACTCGTGATAAATAGTTCTTGTTTCCGGTCGCCTCTGTGTCACGTGTTTCTATTCGTTCAGTCACTAATGCAGTGATGTAAACCGCAAAGTGGCGCGCTGGTTGGTTCATTTCTCAGTAACAGGAAATTGTAGCGAGGACGATGGCGTTGAACGCGTTCCATGCGAGGCACAACGTCAAACATCAGCAATACTCGGATCGATCTATAAAAATCGAAAAAGTTGTTTCGACATCCATGGGCTTTCGCAGGGGAAGCAAAATTGGCAATTTCTCCCCCCTGGAAATTGAGATTTAGAACCGAAAATTTCTAGAAAACAAAATTTTTGGTTTAATTCTTGTAATGACATTTTATTTGCTGGTATGACAGTCACACTGCACAAGAGCCAGGTTCACTCTTCTGGTGTCATGCACTGGCTAGTGATGAGCTTGTCTTTCACTCATTCATGTCCGTTTGTTTGCCTACAGGCACAGGTTGCAAAACTTTCGAGCGGATTGTTCTGCTGTTGGTCTTCATTGCGTAACAGTCACATGGCAACAAATGTTCGCTTCAAACTACGGTAGCAGGCGTTTTGCCACATGTGGCTGTTGAACCCAGATATCTTGGAAAGTAATGCAGCGAGACAGTGACTGCTGATCAGTGCCGGCGCCACCATCAGGCGGCTGCCTAGGGCACCGGGCTAGAGGTGGCGTTTAAAATGGACCCACTTTGAAAACCTGTGGTTCAGAAAGTGACGAACGTACACCAATTAAAAATGATTGAAGATGATAGAAGTGAACACACGCAGTGGCGTAACTATAGGTTTGAGCCAGGGGGTGGAAACTTACCTGGAGGGGCTCACTGGCCAATAATCAGAAAAAAGTAAACCTCGGTTAATCTGGATTCGATTTGACCGACGATTTTATCCGGTTTAGATGAAGATCCAGATTCACTGAAGATGGTTGTTTCTAGCCTGACGTCATCTAACTATTGGGATATCGGTGAAAATCACTCATCCAACAGCAGACTTTCGCAGAACCAAAACGAATTTGTTGATGTATTTACAATGGTACATCAGACTAGCAACCGCCATATCTAGGCAGTAGTTCATAACTAGATTACTTGGCTGCGAAGAAATCAGATCTTGGATTGACGCTGAGATTTCTGTAACTGGTCCAAAAGCAGTCACTGTTTGGATGGTAATGCTGTACATATGCACACTCAACACTGATCTGTAACTGGTGTGGGTGCGCGCCTTGAGCGTAATGTTCGATACAAAAAATGCTATACACGTATGTGACGTGATAATCGTCTCTACGATTAATCGGATGTTGCGTGCAGTTGTCGCCGTTGTTCTTCTATACGCTCGTTGGTGATCGTGAGCACTTTTGTGTTGCGTCTGAAAGCTGCCGAGTCTTTCCCAGAGACCAGTAACAATCAGTACGATTCAGCAAACGCAGGACGCAGCCAACGTGCTTAGAGTATATCGACCCAATAGTTGGCATGCGGCTTGACGAACCATCATATTGGGATTCATGGAAACTCGTTGGAAGACGCTGGCGTTGTCACCACGAAAGTTGAATTAAAACACAATTTCGTTAATAATAATTAAGACATAAATTTTTGACGAAGTTTAATCTAAATCAGTGGTTCCCAGCCTTTTTCATCTCGCGACCCCGTTCGAAAATATGACATAAGCGCTCGTCCCCAGCCATTAACTGCAACTCTAAAGGGGTTCAAATAACAACCGACAAGATAAAAAGCACAACATTGTACATGTTACGTTCACTGTATTTACATTCTTATGTACTGTATAACAAAAAGCACCCATGCTAATCAGTGGGACGACTGAGCTTTGCAGCTGTGCACCTATAGTCATGCAATTCCTGGGGGCGTGTTGGTGAGAACTAATCTCACGTCATTCTCTAAATTCAGTCTATTCTTTGACTTTTTTTACCGTAGCTTAATGTGGACAGTGGTTTAAAATCCAGCCTCATAGACAGGGATGGCTATGAGAATTTAGGGACCTGAGGCAAACTCTTAGAAAGGTGCCCCAAAAGAGTTGTTGGGGCACCCTTGTCACATTTGCAAGTAAGTTTAGTTTTATTTGAAAAATACATGACTTGCTTCAGATCTTCTTTAAATGTGGCTTTAGAGTGGTTCATGTGTTTTTTAACAGAACAACGCAAAAACCCGTTTTTTCGTTGAGACTTCGGTTGTTAGTGTTTAAAACATGTTGAAACAGCACTCACTACCCTGGTTGTTTGGACTTCATAACCGAATTGACTTAATTTGTTTGGCCATTTCAAAACAAATTCGGTTGATGACTGAAAAAAAACAGGCCACAAAAGTGCAAAACTGTCGCTTACCCGCATAATCTTTGATAAAAGGGGGACCCGAGGTGACTGTTCCTCGTTTACCTCCCTTAATATCCACCCTTGCTCACAGAGGTAGGCGAAAACGAATGGAAGCAGACAACAAAAAGGGAGCATATTTGGTTTGGGTATGATTGCTGCATAGAGCAGCAGGACTGCGTCAGGGATTTTCAGAGAACAAGCCACGTGTTTAGGAATCATTTCGCAGTTGCAAAT
>JGI24158J21664_10011557_pt1 | contig 11740 bp, 4 predicted proteins | sample Ectturendosymbi3_FD_21664 | JGI IMG/M metagenome (IMG submission 21664)
TGGTCCTAGTCCTTTGGGTGGCATTGATATGACTGGTCCAGATTCTTTGGATGGCAATGACATGACTGGTCCTGGTCCTTTGGATAGCAATGATATGACTGGCCCAGGTCCTTTGGATTGGAATAATATGATGAATGGACCTCCACCTATGGGTGGACCATTTGGTCCTGCTGGACTTATGGGTGGACCATTTGGTCCTGCTGGACTTATGGGTGACCTTTTGGAGAGAAAAAATATGAGTGGCTCTATGAATAGCTCTGTAGGCGGCCCACAGGGTGGACCTATGGGTGGTCCTATGGGTAGAAATTACATAGATGTACCATTTGGTGCACCTCCTCGACCTATGGGTGACATTTTGGAGAGAAAAAATGTGAGTAGCTCAATGAATAACCCTATGGGCGGCCCACTTGGTGGACCTATGGGTGGTCCTCTGGGTGGTCCTTTTGGTTACCCTGTGGGTAGAAACTACATGGGTGTACCATTTGGTGCGCCTGCTAGACCTATGGGTGACCTCATGGAAAGAAAAAATATGAGTGGCTCTATGAATAATCCTATGAGCGGTCTACCAGGTGGACCTATGGGTGTACTTGGACCTATGGGTGGTATTTTTGGAGGAAACGGAATGAATGGTCCATTTGGTGGTTACGACATGCGTAGCAAAAACCCAGGTGGCCCTGCTGGCAATGGTATGGAAGAAATGCATCCAATTCAGCAATGTCGACAATCATGCGTGTCGGATGGTAACTGTACGAGCATTGAAGAGATGAAAATGAAGATGAAAATTTCTGTAAAGGAATGCAGAGCTTGCGTTATGGCTTCATGCGGTAAATTTGTTGTAACTATTTAGAAGTTTAGAAACTAAATCAAACCAACGTTGTGCCTTATTCACTCATGGTACATCAAAAATATTTTGAATATTAAACTCAAGCTCGAATTGTGATCTGTAAAACCGTAACGAAATCTTTCAATGGAATTCATATCGTGCACATCTGATTTAAAGACAAAGCTTCAGAGTTGAACCTGCCTGGAAAATAAATGAACTGCATCTTCTTCATTAGTTTTGCTTGTACACTTTTCATAATTCTAGAAAGAACTTGTACACCTTTGTGATCAAAGAGCGTCATAATTTCTAAGCACGCATTATGTTGTAACTTTAAGATACCTCATACCTTGAAATTCATTCATCAACAATATTTAAAAGAAAATTGGTGTGTGGTTTTCGAAAGTAAAATTGGTATCACATGTTGGTTATGTTACCTCGTAAGTCAACAAAGTAATATTTTTCATCTGTCAAAAATCAGGTTTTGCCTTTTCGCTAAAATATGAAAGGTAGATTTTTGTCCCCGCCAATACCGAAGTTCCTTTCAAAAGTTTAACTTTAAAAAAGCACATTATGCTTGCGACCTTACCAGAAAACTCCAACGAAACATAATTTTTTCAAAGTTTTTAATGAGATGCATATATCATTGACTGGACTTGCATTTTTGATGCTTTTAATAGTTTTCTCCTCGCTACGAGAATCACAGGCAACAAAACAAGAAACGCACTGTCTGAAAAAGTACCTACAAATGAGAGGAAGAGGGCGATAGCAGCTTCTGGTGTTCAAGCAGTCATAATCATGCATTTACAAGTCCTTCTGTTTAGGTCCATATGATACAACCAACCGAACCGAAGTGGCAGATTGCATTGCTGACGCCAGGATGGAATGTAACGAATGCCCACCTATCGGTGCTCTGGAGCAAGGAAAAAGAAAGCAGTGCATGCGTTGTGTGGGTCAATGCTTCATGAAACAACGTGAGGAAATAGAAGGATATAATATTTTGAGAGATATTAAACCGTTCGATCAAACAGATTTACTTCTTGACACTCTTTTTTGACGACGCAGCAGTTGATTGTCTTAAGATATTTATAAAAAAATTTGCGTCGTTTGTTTCACATTGAAACACGTTTGTTTTTCATCATAACATGTACGATTTATCACATATTTAATCAATGAAAATGCCTAAATTACTAAAGAAAGAAACACCTAAAACATTTTCTTAACGTTAGTTAACGCGGTTCGTGAACAAGGCAAGAAACTAAACGCATAAATGTTAAGGTAAGGTATTTTGTATGTGGTGCTAAGCAATATTTCTCTTGCATTGTCAAAAGATTCAAAACATTTTTTCGTTTATTTCACGTATCAACGTTTTCTCAAAATTACAAAGTAAGTAGGTATGCTCGTTTCAAAGCTTCCGAAAATGAAGCAGTGCTATACCTAAAACAAATTTTACAAGTGCTATGAAAAAGCGTGGAATAAGTCTCAACATTTACAGCTTCATTCATCTTCTCTGCAGAAAGGAAACAGCCGGACGAAATGAACGGTCAATATGGACCACCAGGAGGAATGCCATTCATTGACCCAAAGTTTTTCGGAAGGCCATTTTTCCGGAAGTGGCAGCTTCCACCTAAACCTCTTCACACGTTTGTGGGTCTAGTTTCCTGCATAAGTAATTTTCCAGCTTGCATGAACTGCCCAAGTCCGAGCGAATCACGCCAAAGATTGATGAATGCAAGTCTAAAATGCATGGATTGTATGAAAGCGCAGTGTGGTAAGGCTAAGATTCTCTTGTCCTATCTACGTATCCATATGTTTCGCGCAATTCAGGTTCGTTGTACAACTGGGAACCCGCGCAGTGTGACCGATTTGCAGTATAGGTGCGCCATCAGCAAATAGTTTATTGTGGTTAGTTGGTTTTTGTACAGTACTTATTTCAAGGCATTCGGTTATTGTTTCAAAAGGTCCTCTTGACAACACAACTGGACCCAACGTGATGGATTGTGCTGCAAAAGCTCGAAGAGACTGCGACGACTGCTCACCCATTAGCGAAGAATATCAAGCTCGAAGAAAAGGCTGTGTACAGTGTTTCAGGCGATGTGGTTTTCATCTAGGTATTTTGAATTTCAACTTGGGTTAAATGGAACGCGAACATCCGCTTCTTTTTTCCGCAGTAACGTTTCGCCAGCAATCGAGATGGCATCATCGATGCGCAATCGGTCGAGCGTACGCGTTACGGTTTTGCATCTGAAACATTACTGACTTTTTACCAGCCCATCGAACAGTTTCCGCGCAGGAAATTCTGAATGTGATGCGGTTTTACGAAGCTGATGAAGACGAGTGGCGGGGGGGCTAGACTGTTAAGTTGATCTATTCCTTGCTGTGAACTGACACCAAGATTTAATTTTCGGAGTAGATGTGCTCACCTACGGTCAACAGTTCATTTGCTTTTGTGGGCATTTCTTTTAGGACTTATCTTGACCCAAAACACATGCATTCCCGCAGAGCAGCTGGAAAAAAGCTATTTTGTTTCGTGGAAAAAAACTTTTGGGGGTATTCTGCGGTCTTTGCAAACGAATCGAATACTACAATAAAGCCGATGTAGGTGCATCAAAGACGCATCCTTTTTTACGCCTAACAATGCATTCTACAATTTTCAAAACGTGTAAGCATCTGAAATTCAAGAAACGTACTTCGTTGCAGGCCCTCAACCAGCTTGGGACACCAGGAGGGGCGAAGAGATTTCTGAGAGGGGCTCAACATTTTTGAACTGGGTCCAATAGTTTTAAACTATGTCCAACACATTTTTCCAGGCGAGGCAAAAATTTTTCTTGGGGGCTTCGCCCCCCCTGCGCCCCCTTGGTTACGGGTCTGCTTCGTTGTTTTACTCCAGCATGCCATCGATGCGCAATGAAAAAAGCAATGGAAAGCAACAATTTTGTCCAAAACTTGATATCCAGGTTTAAACAAGATAAGCTATAGCTTTGCAACGTTTTGCCGACTGTGACAAAGGGCAGTTCTTCCTTCATTGTATTCTCGGAATGGTAAGAGCGTCTGCTTTTCGCTTTTAGTCTAATGAAGGCTTGTGTTCCCTCAAGTAGTAAACTAGAATAGCCGATAGGCCTGGCGAAAACCTGGTAAATTGAATCATTGGTAAATGCAAGTCGCGGAACAATTGTTTTTTCAGGTTTGCTGGATCTTTTCAAACCACCAGTTCCTCCACCAGCTTTCATGTTTGGAAACCCACCTATGCCAGCTGGGGGAATGTCAGACAAGCCTCAACCGCCCAATGGGATTTTTTCAACCCCCGTTTTGCCTCCCAGAGCCTAAAGAAGAAGCTTTGTAATTTTGGAATTAACCCAGATTTGGAAGATGTAACCGTAACTTGACTGCTTGACTAAAGACGCTGCTAAATTTACTCAACATGCTGGTGATTTCACGCAGCAACGTTTTTACTTTCAGCACATTTTCAAATATTATGTTTTGTATTAGTTACAATAAAACTACATGTATCTCAGTGTTTGGATTCAAATAAACAAAAGAAAAAATAAAAGTTTTTCAGGTGTTTGATGTACCAGAAGAAAACTTCAGAAAAAAGTTGTCAGAAAATACTAATCACATTTTAAAATTATCATAAACTAAAAATGCTTTGAAAAAAGCTTTGAAAAAATTTGATTAATGCAGCTTTTTTAAGCGTCTACATTATCATAGTTTCCAATGGACCCGTCCGCAATATGTCTACAAACTTGGAACTGATTTATTGAATCGAAAAAAGAAAAAACGAATTTCACTGATATGTGGAAGCTCTTTCTCGGTGCAGTATTGAAAACAAGTGCCTTGGTTTCCGTTAAAATGCGCCCATTTTTAAATGTTTATTTTCATTGACTTAAACAAGTTATGCAAGCATACTTGCATTTTCTGAAAACGTATAGTCAGTTCCAGCGCAGAACGCATGAATGCAAGACACTTTTTGCAGCCTTTATGCAGTACCTTTGCTATGAAGTTGTATTAAAATTAAAATTCCCATGAGGAAAAATCAAACTGAATAGAAAAAGTCTCCAAGAGTTTTTCCAAACTGTACACTTTTGATACACTCAAAATGTTTGTTTGAATTTGAACAGTAATTTTAAACTTCTCGGCTAAACACCACTTTGTTGCCTAAGTTGTTAGGTGTATTTTTTAACATTTGCTAAATGGTTATTTTAAAACATCGGAACCATTTATATTTGCTATAAGTAAAGAAAATCGTTGTGATAAACAGTATGATGTACTTCTTCACATTTACATCGCTTTTTCAAAAACTTTTAATGATTTTCTATACCAAGCCTAGGAAATGCTCAGTTGAAGTCAATTCTGTACGAACTACTTCTGAAAAGAGCAGAAGCTAACTATACCTACCCTTTAGTTTTTAAATAAGCACAAGAAAAACTTTGAAACATGCAGATGTCTAGCTATAAATATGAGAAGTGAAGCATGTATACGTCATTGGAATTCAAGCTGGTGAATTCAAGGAGCAAAGTTAAAAAAACCTGTTTTTTTCGTTTTTAAATACAAGAGTTACTAAGTTGAAAGCAAAAAAACGCTCTACACTGAATTGATGAATATTGGATGTTTACTAATTAATTATAGCATGGCTTCTGTTTCAAAGTTCAAATATTTTCGTAACTCTTATATTTCTAGGGATCTACAGTACACGTTCCGTTTTCATACATGCATAACATTGTATTAAAAATGCGGAAATAGGGTGTGGATAAATCGCTTTATGTCAGGCATGCTTTCGGATGACCTCTTTTTTGGTGATAAGCAGCCAAGTCGACCGCTTCAAGTAAAACGTGCAGTTGAATGGAGTGGCAATGCTTTTTTCTTCCTTTTTTGCGATCGCCGGAAGCTATTGCAAGACAATCACAAGCTTATTATCTCTTCAGGCGGCAGTTGGCAGGCAATCGCTAATTTCTATTTTTACGAAAACTTCTTTTTGCTAATATTAAGTACTGCTCAGAGCAAAACCAGACTATCCCGTGACTCTTCGCGATGGCGCCGAAGAAGGCATGTGACCGGTGTTGTTGGTGGGTCGTTCGTTGCGCAAAACAGCGGTACGTGTTGTCGGAACATTTGCAGAGTCTCATTAAGATTGGCAGATTGTTGTCTTACCTGTTAACCTGACTTCGGGCTCGTAAAGCACCTGTTGGCTTGAAGTTCGGGTCGCAGTGACGTCAGCTTTCAAATAGTGTTTCGCAGAAGACATGAGTTTGCCTCAAGGCGGAATGCCCTTACAAACACAAGTGCTATAAGCTCAAAGTGGGCATTTATGAGCCAGTAAATATGCTGAACGACACGGTCGCTGTCTCTCGCAAGTAAAATCATGTGTTGTTCAAGTCTAATGCCAGATGCCGGGGCTGAATAACTGATGTCATTCTATATTGTTTTGATTACTCTAGGCGTATTTTATTTGGGAAAGTAACGAAATATTTTGAAGTAAAATATTTGCCGCTAAAAACGAATCGATATCGTGTACTGTCAGAAGTCAACAAGTGTCCTTTAAATTTCGGAAAAACTGAAATCACATAATGAGGTTTTCTTTACACACAGTCATCTGGTATTTTACATGAACAACATACGACTTAACGCAGTCGTTCTCAACATTTTTGGCGCATGGACCATCATTTTGAAAATGTATCCGATGGACCTCTTTGCTATGCTGCAAACACAAGGACCTCAACAATGTCTTACATGGTTTATTGTACAGTAAAGGTTACAGTTTTCAGGATCGTTTTATCAAGCATTTCTGGAACTCTCTGTGGATCACCAGGAATTCCAAGTGGACCACGCTGAGAATCACTGATTTAACACGATACATTTTGATGATGCGTTCAAATTCAAAACGTCAGTAATAGCACTTTGACAACCACGCACTCGCCAATGGTGCCAGCAGTGATGGAGACTACTACCGTTTTTTACAACACGCGATGCTTGTCTTAAGCTAACATCGTCCATCAGAAACCGTGATGTGTTGTGTATATTTGAATTTGCTCTTTATCAATCATCACCATGAGTCAAATTGTATCAAATGTGGTTGACGTTGTGCATTATTGCGTGTTATAATCGTAGAAAGGCGCACAGCAAGGAGCAAAGACGATTTACAGAGCCGAAAAAAGTATGTTCACTCACAAGAAAAGTAAGCGTTTTAGTTTTGTGAATTGAAATGAAGCCTGTTATCTAGAGGGTAGTACTACTGAGTGAGGACGACAGATGCTCGTAAATAAATGAAGATTGTTGGAATTTTTAATCTTTTTCTTGAAAACATTCATAACCCCTTGTTCGTAATCGCTGTTAAGAAATGCTTTGAAACAGTTTAAGTCAAAACAGTAAGCTCAACATCACTTAAAAACCTAACGAGCTGTCGAAGTCTTGAATGCCAAAATTTTCGAAGCATTTTTCATTAGTGCATCTAAAAGTTTTTTATTACGTGGCCGCTTGAAAAATAAATAGCGGTCGACTTCAACAAACCACACAAGAAGGCACCGAAGCGGTTACGCATGGTACCAAGTAAAAGTTTAGAGGAAACATCTTTATTTAATTATAATATTAATAATGTTTCTTTGCCCGCAGACACGAAGTCCAGAGTACAAACACACACTTTCTGCACAACGCAGGTTGATGAAATCAGACAAAACAGCATGTTTGACAACGGCGCTGGAGGCTGAATCACCGGGCTACAGACACGTACTTAACAGAACGTTTTGCAACGGCGTTGGAGGCAGAACCACAGGTTTACAGGCACATTCTTAACACTATTCTTCGCTAACCCGTAACACTTGGTGCAACACTACTGCAGAGTAGGACGCTAATTCCTTAACTGGTCAAAGCCAAGTAAAGTACGAATGCATTGTGGCATAACACAACCTCAAACGAACAAACACTGCAATATCCGAACACTCACTTCGAGCACTCAGTATTTATAGAAAACGTTTTTGTTAAGTGTAAGCCCTTGCATTAGTCTGTTTCATGAAAGCATTTCACATATTTTATCACCACACTACTTTCTGCAATCTGACTTGACTTGCAATTTGCGTGAGGGCAGCTTGAGAAATTCCATGAATGCTTTGGACACAACACTTGTGAAAATGGCCTTGGCATCTTTCTGGCAGCGCGATGTGTGGCTATGGAGCTCTAATTTGCGTTAAGGCGGAAGGCAGTTGCAGAAGAAATGTCGTTCGAAATTCATGTCTACCATCGCACATGCTTGCAAAAACAATGCTTACAGAGAGAAAAACATCACTGCACCCCAGTTAAAATTTAGCACTTGATCAAGGAGTAGACTATTTTTTTATTAAGTTAGACACTAACTAAGCAATCAAACCTGAACCACAGACACAAATGAATTTGCTAGTGATATGTTAAACTAATGTGTGGAGCAGGAGTCTACAAACTTTTTGTCCGAGGACCACAAAAGCTAATGCAGATCATGTCGAGGGCCGTGCGTCTTACGTAAAGTGATTGTTTCGGGATATGCTATATTCTACCAAATCAACAAGTTTTTCGTAATTATATGTTTTTCATCAGTGGCAAAACATCATCGTCGGCCGAATGAAATGGCTTCGCGGATCGCATTTGGCCCGCGGGCCGTAAACAAGTGCTACTCCAATAGAAATCATCAGCAATATGGACAATCATTAGCAATCCTCCTATTTTTCGTGACTTTTTTCGGACAATTTAGAGACTACAACTTATATCGAAAAAAATGCAGCTGTAAAATTATGAAATTCCGATCCTCCTGTTAGGGCATGAAATCATTTACAAATGACTAAGTGGTCCAGTTGAAATTAATCTTGAGATCTGGAACTAACAAGAGTTTTGGAAAAGAGAGTTCATCACAGTTGAGGCAATTCGAATCAGTGACTCGATTATCTTCGGAGAGACGTTTTTTCAGGACTTAATATAACTGGAGTTTCTATTACTAAATTATTTTATATGGGTCGCATCACAAAAAGCATTTACGACGGCTACAACCACGTCAAACTCTCTAGACTCTACTAACCAGTACGGAATGTGCAACAGGAGGATCTAGGAGTCCGGAACGCCTGACTATATTTCAAGGGAAGCCCGAAATACAAGGACACCTCAACTATTTTGCTGAATTTTTAGTTTTTTAGATTCCATTTGAATAAGAGTCGATGATACCTACCTAGTAGGCGAAATATATATTCTGATAGGATTGTAGAGTGTTTGATTCTTGGTTGTGAAAGGATTCTTTTTAGTAGATGGTCTTTAGTTTTTCTTTATAAAGTACCTCATCTTTAAAATTTTTCAGAAAATCTGACCATGTTCATTGGCAAGCTTATTTCCATTTCAACCTTTCTGCACCGCTATACCGAATATACATCGCTCATCTTTCTTTCATGGCCTGATACAAAGCATCTCTGTGACAAACTAATGAATCGTCTGTTTGGAGTGGCGAAGTTTGGGATGGTCGTGTGAGCAGTAAACCTTAAGAATGTTGCATAGTTCCAATACACACTACTCACACAAGAGCTTATTGCCCAGAGACTAAAGATACAAAGTCTTACGAAAGTATATAACGAGAACGATTATGGAACGTATTTTAGTTGATAAATTTACAGATAGAGAAAGAATTGCACTTGCTTTTGTTGCAAGTTACAGATTACGTGCCATCAGTCTGTAGATGATTATACTGACTAACTTCTAAGAGTTTTTAATTTTTTCATCTTATTGGCTGGAGCCCAACAAGCTTGAATTGTCAACGATAACGTCACACAAACAATCAACCATGTTGTAGGTCGTAGGCTTAGATAGTACTACGGATCCACCCCTGTAAACTTCATTCCGCAGCGCATGTTAATGAAGCCATGAAAACCAAAAGAATGCAGGCTGTAGATGGAGTAGGACCATGTGCGTCCGCAGGGCGGGGGTGCAAAACGGGCATTTGCCCCCTCTGGAAAATGCAACTAAAAAGAAAAAAATTCTAGAAAATGTGAAATCAGCATTTTAATTCTGATGAGTTGGGTTAATTCTTGCAATAACAGTTCGTTTGCCGATATGACACTTACACTACAAAAGAGTCAGGTTGACTTTTCTGATAGACTAACTTGCAGTGATGAGCTTGCAGTTCACTAAATTCGCTTCTCTGCCTGCAGAGGCAGGTTGCGAAACGCGGGAGCGCATTGTTTTACTATTGACCTTTGTTGCGCAACAATAACATGGCAACAAATCTTCGAAGATGCCCTTCATGTTACGGTGGTAGGTGTTTTGCCGCATGTAACTATTGAACGCAGACTTGGCAGGTAATGCTGCGAGCGAGACAGTGACTGGTTACAGCGGTAAGACAAGTAGGTTTATACCCATGGTAGACAAACTACGGGTCGCCGACATATTTTGTGTGGCACTTCTAGATAAATAGCAAAATCTCAAATTGACATAGGGTTGTTACCTCATATTTATTACGTTTGTTTCATTTATCAAGGTGTTTACACAAGTTCGTGAAGTTAGTCACCAGGGAGTCTGCGCGATTTGATAACAACGGCAGTGAACCTAAATCGCAAGTTAGGCTACTTAAGTTCCCAGAGCAAAATAAGAATTTTCAAAGACACGTATTGTCAAAAGCATTCTGTCATTCTTCCAATGTCAGAATGAGAACGAATGCTTTTCGAGAAGGGGCCACTGCAGAATACAAAGTGGAAGGATACTAAAATAAATTTTAAGACTACTGGAGGAGGTCCAAGCCAGAATTGGGCATTTCCAGGAGGTAAAACCATGCTTTGCGTTCTTTGTAAATCCATTCAATGTTAATGTATTCGGTGATGGCTGTCCAGTTCACCTACCGTTTGTCACACACTTGACTGCTGCAGAAATTAAACTGGCCGAAATGCAAAACAATCTGCCTCTAAAAAAACTTTAGTCAATGCCACTCTACAGTTAATTTCTGGCAACAGGTTCCAGGAAGTAAATACCCAGAATAAAAAATACCAGTGTACAATTCATTTCTGTATACAGCACGACATATTGCTGCGAATTTTGTTGCTCTGTAATGAAGTACGTAAAATCAAACCATTGTGCGACCCTGGAAAATGAAAACTTGGGATATTTAATGCGCACATCTAACAACGTACTTTCCAGATTTTCAGGGACTAGAAAATCAAACAAAAACTTAATATTGACAATCTCTATACATCATTTAATGTAAAACTTGTATTCTTCAGTCTTTCTATTGAGTAGTAGTAGTAGTAAGTTTATTGGCGATAAGGAAGATATTGCATTTGCATTTTCATAGTAAGTAGTTTGCCAGGACACCGAAAAAAATAGTACAGTTATCAAGTCAGGTGTCCCTAAACAAGCTAACATTAAGGACACATTTAAGTTAATGAAAGGGCCATGCGAAAAGATAACTAGCAACACAATTGAAGGGGGATGTTTGCAGGATGATCCACACAGTTGCGCAGGGAGTGCTGGGTCGCAACTGGTTTTTCTCGTTAGGGTGCACCAGTTCCGCAAGGAACTGAGCTGGACGAAGAAAGTGTAAACCCAGCCAAAATGAAACTCCGTCCGGGTTACCATAACCGTTTCTTATCCATGCAAACATAAGCTCAAAAGCAGTCTGTCTAGAGCAAGTTATACAGCAGCAGCAAAACTGGTTGGATGACCAGATGATCATCTGGACCTTGCTTAGAGAGGGTACTGCCACTGCTGAGTCGAAGGTGGTGGCTGCTCCTCTTCATTGCCCTGAAACAACATGAAAGCAAAACAGCAGCAGCGCAGAACAAGTACAAACAAAACAAAATATTATTCACAAAACAGAAGCAAACAAAATAAAATAGAAATTGTATTGAGTAACGTCTTCACTCCCACACGCAAAACGCTAGACTTTTAACATGCATCGCAGTAAAGAGAAATGAAAAAAACACATAT
>JGI24158J21664_10011558_pt1 | contig 11739 bp, 8 predicted proteins | sample Ectturendosymbi3_FD_21664 | JGI IMG/M metagenome (IMG submission 21664)
TCACACTACATGTTTTATCACCACAAATAAATATCTAGAATGAATTCTATTGTTGCTAAACAGTGTCTACTATAGCCTAGTTGGGTAATAAAAAAGACTTTGAAACTGGATTGAACTAACCCAGAGTTTGACCTTCAAGGCATACCAAACGTACATAACCGCACTATTCGCGCATTTAGTTTTGAAGTTGAACAAAGACAAAAATATACGACGTTGATTTAAAGCTACGGCTGATGCTGCAGATGACAGTAAGTTACACAGTATTTGTAGCACGCCAGAGTTATCTGAGGAATTTTTGTGATGGTCTTGGAAGTTTACATCACCATCAGGTGGTATACAGCAAGCTGGTGCGCCAGAAACAGCTGCAAAAAGCGTTACTCCTTGTTTTAGTTTCGGTTAGTGATTCCAAGTGCGCATGTACAAGTTGGTATTTCATAATCACCAACTTCCACACGGAGCTTAAAGCTCAGGTAAAGATCAGCCACGGCATGAATTCTCCAGCATTTAAACTATACACAACGTTTGGTTTATTTTAAACCATACCGCTTTAATCAGGTTCGACCAAAAGCTGAAATAGGATAAGTTCCTAGCAGTTTTGTTAATTTGCGCTGACGCATTTCCTTGGCTTGCACATGAAAAGTTTAATTTAACTGAAAAATTTCGGTGCTACTTTCGGAATTGGGGGGTTGAAATTGCCCCCCTTGGCAACGCGCCTGGTGCCTATTAAGGCTGACGGTCCGGTAGTTTTGGCATTGTTGAAGGTTTCCTTTTTTGGGGAGGGTGGTGATGAGTGATCGAGACAAAGGTGTTGGCCATTCACCAGATCTTGTTGCAAAATTTGGTAAGGGCATCTATCACCGCAGTTCCACCATGAATTAAATCGGCTGGGATTATATTTTCATCTAAATAAAATAAAACTCCAGAAATGAAATCGTTATATTTAAAGTATATAACACCTAGTGCTAACCTGCAACGACTAAGCACAATTTTCCCAATATATCCACATAGACATATCTTCTCACCTGAAACTAAATCAACTGTTCCATCACTGCAGCAAAAACATACAAATCATCAAAGCTGGAGTTCGTAGTTGCTCCTCGTTTATTTACTCCCTAGAAGTACCGATGTAACTCGTCACGTACTGCGAGGGGACACGTGAAAACTTCATCATACGAAACAACTGTGCTAGGCATAGTTACACTGATTTTGCAGACCGGAGGCGAACAGGATTTTACTCTGCAGCACAGTGCAAGCTGCTGACGGCTTGATGGTCTAACATGGGAAAAGCATTTATGACACCGACAACAAGAACTCACGGCTGCATGAATGTTTTACTCCTGTGAAGCCGTTACAGTTGACGCTACAGAAGTACTAACCATCTGCTTGCAGTTGAATCGTAGCATCTTCAATTCAGATCGCGCTGCTGCGTAGGTACGCACAAATGAACAGCAATCATCACAGTTCTTACCGCAACATTGAAATGGTAAAATCTGGACACTCTAAAGCGTTCGCCCAGGATTCGGTAAATGGAGCGATATGTAATTGCCTGTGCTGCAATGCAAAGACTCTCGTGTAAAGGCGTTGAAAAATTTGTCGTTTTTCTTGACTAGATCGAACCCTGTCAGAATCTGATGTATCGAAGATGTCCTTTCTTTGGAATTTCCTCTTGTACGGCATTTCTAAGTGCAGGAGATAAAAAAGATTTTTTTGATTGTTGTACAAGGAAAATGCACGCAATAATAATAGCGTGCAATGCAAAGACAACACGCAAAAACTTTTTGTATTCTTGGTCTTCCTCCATGTATCCGTACAAGACAAACGTTGAGGAGCTAAACGATCCACCCAAGACACAACACAACCGTAGCACAGCTCTTAAAAACAGAAGGACACCTTCATCCAACGTCGTCCAGTGATCCAGTACGATATGCAGTATGGCTGATAAAGCATTCAAAGTTACCCAAGATTCACATTTTTTGCGCACAACATGCTTTGCGAAATGTTTCATTCCCGTATACGAGTAATGGTGCATGAACGTATAAAGGTGAATAAGAAACATGAAACGACAAAACTGTTTGAAGTTTTCATCGACATCCACCAAGCCCGCCTCTTGCAGAAGTAATGAACAAGAGGTTCCCCCGGTGAGACACAAAGCGTACAAAACGATTTTAACCGTAAAATGTAAGTCGCTTTCTTCGTCCTCGACGGCAGTGAAAGCGTAGTGCTCCACAATATGAAGAAGAAACGACATGCAGTTCATACACAAGCACACCTTTAGCTTTTCATCCATGCTTGCTATTTTATACAGTTGCTTGTTGTTCAGTTGATTTGAAACGGCTGGCGACATTTTTAAATCTCATAATCAGGTTTGACACCAATGGTGCCATAATTTAACACATACAAACAAAAATTTGGCTTAAAATCTGCAAAGAAGAAAGCTATATGTGAAGTTATAATTGATAAACAATACTTCGTACGCCTGACACTGCCCAATAAAATGAAAAAACTGAAAAACGAAAGATCTTGTTGGCAATCAGGAAATCAAACTACGATTATCGAGTAATCGTTTGAAGTTTCAGCAATCATCCAGGAAAGGCGCACAATTTGTTGATTTTAGAATCGGCCAAAGCTTTCATACCGAAACCCCTTTGGGCGGTTTAGCGAAACAAAATCTCTAACCAAACAAAACAGTTTGGAAAAGATCGCAGATTTTCTGCAGCAGGAGCACGGCTTCCTCACAGTATGCTCAACAATTCACATATTTTTCAAGCTCTGTATCAGTTTGTCACAGATTAATCATTCAAAATGTGATTACTAAGAGGCAAAAACTTGAACAAGAGATGTAACTAACCGAACTTAGAAATGCATATGGCGCGATGGGCATTTGAGTACAGTACATCAAGGAAACGTATTTCTCATCAGTAGGGCAAGTTTCAACAAGGTCAATTTTTTGGTAGTGAGCTTGAATAACGTGATTTTTTGCAAGAACTCTGGACAGAAAGAATAAGTTTCATGTTGTTAATTTGATAGGTCATTAAAAGTCAATTTTTACCGTTAGGGCAATAAAGTCAATTTTGTATAATTATCAGTTATTACTCAAAATTTCTTTTTAGTATTGGTGAGAAAAAGTGATAATTTTGACATGCTTGACAAAGCTTACCCATTATTAAATTTGTTTTGCAGTGTCTGCCAATTTTTGTACGGTAGTACTGACTACCATTCCTAGCGTAATCAAATGATTGTGGTGCAATAGTCAAAGACACAGGAAACTATATGCGAGTGTGTTGCAATCGGATAGTTGTGAGTCTGGTGACAATTAGGAGGTGCAACAATGTTGAAGTGTACATTTCTTAGGTAAAATCGTATGCAGTATAGCGCAGACGGAGAGGCATCTACGTTGTTAGTTTAAAGTACCTTTTTATTATTCAAGCTGTTAAAGTAAAAAAAAGAGTGAATAGTTTATTCATGCAGGAGCAGTATGCAAGCTTACGGATACATAAGGTTTTGCTTGATCCGCAAAAAAAATCTCGGACTGTGTGTCAATGCTGGGACTGTCAATCTTTATTGGCATTGGCTTCCGCAATGCAAAATGCAGGAGGCCCCGTTATCCCAAATTGGTGTAGTCTACTTAATACTTTATCAACAGAACTAAATGAACAAAACATTTTTTTAATTTTTGATTTCTTAGGGAGAGGGTAACCGCCCCTCTTCAGGTTTCGTGTAAATGCAGCCAAACAGAAGATAATTTACTGTGAATTCAACTGTCGAAACGGTCAAGTAACATATTTAAATTTGGCTTTAGATTGTGATTTAGATTTTTAAATGATGCCAAAAGTTAAGCTACCATTGCATATAAAATTCAGTCCATACTTAAAGAACTCCCTGAAGAATTTATGAAAAGTCCCTACAATGGATTATATTGCACTTGGTGCAACTGTTCAGTTTTTTTGCAGCAAACGCTTTCTTGTTGATAGTCATCGAAAAACGTCCAAACACCAAAAAGCGTTAGGCAGCAGATTTGAACAACTAATCCCCCACACTTCGCAAACGTTTTTAAATAGCAGTGACAGCGATTTTGTGGAAAAGGTGACCAAGGCACTTTTGTCTGCTGATATTCCTTTGTACAAGCTTAACAACAAGCATATCAAAAACATCTTTTGTGACATTGGTCACAGTTTGCCATCTGAAACTACTTGTAGACGAACAGTGCTGCAATCAAGCGCAGATGAATTACAGCGGATACGAAATGCTGTTCATGACAAACAATTTTTTCTGGTTGTTGATGAAAGTATTCTGTCTGGCACACAGTATTTGAATATTCTAGTTGAAAGCCTTGAAACACCCCACGTCAGTTACCTGTACGGCTGTCAACCTCTAACGTGTGCGCCTAATAGCAACAGCATTGGTCAAGCAGTTGACGATGGTGTTAGAATTCTTGGAACCAACAGAAACTCTTTCTGTCTGTTATTGCCTGATGCTGCAAAATATATGGTGGCTGCAGGGTACAATACTAAAATCTCTGTAGCCTAAGCTGTTTCACGTGACGTGCGTAGCACATTTATTGCACAATTGTGCTATGAAAGTCAGATCTCGCTTTGATGATGTTGATCACCGAATTGCAAAACTCAAATCAGTAACAGTTAAAAACAAAACCAGACAAGCCCAATTCGCTACTATTGGTTGCCCGCCTCAGCCTGTTCTCACAAGATGGGGAAGCTGGTTAAATGGTGCTTTATATTATGCAAAGAATTTACCTGAATTGAAAGCGATTGTGGAAAGTTTCGAAGGGTCTGGTGTTTTGGTAACTCAAGCAAAACTTTGCTTGCAAACAACTCGTTTAGATAGTCAACTTCTCAAAATCAAAGACCAATATGAATGTCTAGTTGAGCTTATAGAAACGATGGAAAGTGCCAAATACACCATCAAAGAAGCAGTGTAAGCAATCCAAGAACTTGACTTCAGAGAAGACACTTGCAACGTCAACCGATACATTAAAAAAAGAACGCAAAACAATGACATTTTTAAGATAATAAATATGGAAAGACAAGATATTTCACCGGCTGTTTGCAGCTTACTTCAAAATTCTCAACCCACAACTGCTTCTGTAGAGAGAAGCTTTTCCATGCTGAAAAAAACATTGGCCAAGGACAGAAAATTTTAAGGCCGAAAATGTGCAACATTACATGATTTTACACTTTAATTCGTCCACCTGGTGATTGGCTTGCAGCGTTATGTCGCAAGACAGACTTATTTCGCAATAGCACATAGACCTGTGTCGCAAGTTTAGTTGAGAATTTGTGTGTTTTTGTTTAATAAATGTTTGTTTTAATATAAAATCTCACGAAATATAATTTATTCAGTCTAAATTTTGTTAGGTCAATAAAGTCAAGTTTTTTGAATTCTAAAGTCAATTTTTTTTAGTTTTTAGGTCGATAAAAACTTGCCCTACTCAGCTCATGATTAGGTTTTTTCGGTCGTAGATGGTATTTTTTTTAAATTACCGAAAAAAATTAAGTCACTTCGGTCATAATGTCCGAATAGATTAGTGAATATTGTTACAGCGAGTTTTAATACTATTATGGGGCAAATGACCGAAATGTCTCAGCGAAAAAAAAGCAGGTTCACGGTGAAATAAACCTATTTATTAAGCGACACACTTCACATGTCAGTCAAAATGTGAACTTTCTATAAACTGTTTTCCTAGCGTATGAAGCAACAGTGATAACGTCCAATATGGAATTAAGAATTTTGATGTCTTCCATTTCCTCCCGCACTATGTAACGCTTCTGTAGGACCGCGACCAAATGCAGCAGTTACTGGTGCGCTATTACAGTGCTTGTTCCTCTTCAGCAGGAACTGCGGATACCAACTAACACCTACCCTTTGATGATGTACTTTCTGTTTTCTTATGTTCTTTTACTAACCCTATGATTTGGATGTGTCGGAGCCAATCACTTACATAAAAAAATAAATCGTAATTGTTACCAACTGCAATTTGAATAAATTTTGTGTCTGACTATTCGCTGGGAAAGGATTCCTTTCGATAGACAGTGTTATCATCTGCAGTAGAATTCTCCTATAACGACGCTTTTTCGTCTTTTTTTGAATTCGCCTACAATGACACTTTTTTTTAGAATTGCTATCCTTTTCGCGCATTCGAGTTCGGCTCAAAACCGTCACCAGAAAGTCTTCAGTGGGGGGGCTGAACATTCTAAAAATTGACCAAACACCACTGATTTGAAGTGTTTCATATTGCAATTTGGGGGATAAGCCCACCAAAGCTCTCCGTGGCGACGGGACTGGTTCGGAGTGACGGGACATCATCACTTCTCTTATAGCGACGCTTTTCGTCGATCTCCGCAGAATATTCTGTTCGTTTATAACGACAGTTGCAAGTTATCTTTTCAGTTGCAAGTTTAAGGTCGTCTATGTGGAACCGCACGAATCTTTTATGACCGAATAGCAATGTAGTTATGTGGTGAATCGTTGTGGCGTCGCAATGCCATGAAGGATTCCGCTATCTGCAGCAATCGACACCAATCGTTGAGTTTTACTGTAGGTTGCAGTTTGATCGATAGTCTACTAGGTGAAACAGTGCGTAAAATCTCGAACAAAACAAGCAGTGTCCAATTATGGAAAAACTATAACATCGTTGTTTCGTTCAATAGCGAAAATTGTACGAAAATGGCAAAATTTCATGAGATTTCAATATCTCAACAACCACGTTGACAACAATTTTGAAAAATAAACACAAAATAATTTCTGACTATCAGGCAAACATGGCAGTGAAGCAGTTAAAACCCTCGCCAGGCTCTGGCATGGAACTAAAACGTCATTTTAGGAACGATTTGCTGCAGTTCGGCTATAACAACAGTTTGCTGATAGTGACGTTTTTTCTCTGGTCGCATAAAGTGACGTTATAGGAGAATTCTACTGTATTAATAATGCAACTTAGTTCAAATCTAAATCAATTTCAAAACAACTCTCAGTGCAATCAGGTCTCAAAATGTTTCTTCAAAGTTCAAAATGCAATTATGACACGTGACATCACGAAAGATGCAATAGTTGGAATTACCTATGTATTGTCAACCTATGTGATACCCTTTAATTGCATTTCGAACATGTAATCTCTTTTAAAACCGCTGAACTATTAGTGGCTCCTCGAGTGTGTTTTTAATCATTAGTTAAGTAGAGCCAGCAGCTAACCCGCACGATGAACTGGTCGCTTCCAGTTGTAGTGCTATTCACTGCATTGCGACACGAGGCCTTTGCCTGATGTTTAGTGCGTCCGCTCCGGTGCTGATAGGTCTGGAGTTCGACTCTACGGTGCGTCTCACCAAGTTATCCTCTTTGCGAGCGCACAGTGTACGGAAGAGTTGTTGGGACAGTCTCTTAACGTGTGTTGTTATTCGCTGCGTTGTATCGTTGTCTCTGTGGTTTCTGCCACGACTTTCATGCAAGTATGGCAAGGCACTAGAAAACTTGGCTATTGTGCAGCGCCAGAATCACCAATAAAATCAATCAACTACTCGCTGTTGTGTGATACACTACGCGGTAGTGTTGTTAGTTATGATCACAACTTTAATTTGTAGGCAAAAGTCGCACAAAATCTTTTCGGGCAAGTTTGGGGAAACCTGGGAAAAAATTCCTTCGCACCCCCAAAAATTTGCCTGCTCCTACACCTATGGTGTAAGCAGGAGCGGTAACGTCCGACACTGATGCGGGGGCTGTTAAGTCGGACCCACGCTGTTCTTGGAAGGGTCATTCCAGGAGGGCAGGTGCCGGGTGTCCAACCACTCTTCATTCCATCGGTGATCCGCCCACTGCGCCGCACGTATGTTGTTGTTGTCAGACGAACTGATGAGTTCTTGTGCGGCTGGTACAAATGGGTTTCTCCGATTTGAGACGCCGTGCGTTCGCACTCGGTGGACAGGTGAGTGCTGAGTGAAGCAGGTGTCTAGGCTTCATGGCACGGCGTGCTAGAGACAGTGTGGCTCCATTGCGACGAAGCTCAGCAGGTGGGATGCTTGCAAAGATACTGCAGGAAGATTGTCCGCTGGTGTAGCACCCAGGCATCCAGCCGCAATTCGCAAGGCATTGTTGATGGCAGGGTCAGTGAGGCAGGTGTGAGCACTGCGGCACCAGACAGGAGCGCAGTGCTCTGCGGTTGGATGTGCCAGGGCTGGGGTGGCTGTTCGCAACGTTGTTGCTCTAGCACCTAAGCCAGAGTCAGCAAGCCGCCTCAAGAGTGCAACGCGTGGTGATGTCAGCTTTTTGCGAAGTGACTCAAGGTGTTGGCAATAGGTGAGCGACCTGTTCAGCATTACTCCGAGGTATTTGGGCTCGGAGCAGAAGGGCAGAATTTCGTTGTTGTAGCTGACTTTCAGCTTCCTTGTTGTTAAGGTGGAAGACTGCCGACACCGTTTTTGTAGTGCTGGCTGAGCTTTAGCTTCCAGGTCTGGAGGTATTCACCTGCGGTTGCCATGTCCTTGCTCAGTACGCCTTACACTACCTGCCAGTCTCCATGTTTGCTAGGTCGTTAGGATATGCACACTTTCTGGAGTCGGAAGACAGGTCAGAGATGTTGATATTGAAGAAAAGGGGTGCCAGGACAGATCCCTGTGGGACGCCGTTCTTGAGGCGTCGTAACCTGCTCCGTTTGCCATTTCCGGTGGTAAGTGTGAAACTGCAATTACTCACCATCTCCATGATCATGCAGATCATGCGTCCGTCAGGTAGCAATCATAGCGGCTTGCAGGTGAGGCTGCAATACCATCTATAACAGTTCACAATGTTTATAAGTGTGCACTGCATTGAGTGTGGAAAAAAAACGACTTTTAAAAAACATTAAACGAAAATTTTTTGAAGCAAAAACGTTTGCTGCTTCACCAATATAGTAGGAACAGATTTGCATGAAGATTTTTTGTAGCTCGGAGTTAATTTAACATATTGAAAGAAGCCCAACTAAAGCAACTAAATCCTTAAAAACAAAAAAAAATTTTCACACTGTTTCAATTCCTCCAGTGAAATTCATGGTTTAACAACCGATTCTTGATTTGAATTTGAGCTTCTGAAGCAGGTACAAAGCATTTGCTGGTAAAAAAAACTACATACTTCTTGAACTGAAAAGCTAGAGACATTCATGCTTCAAATATAGTATTTTATTGAAGTTTGTTTAAAAAAAGTATCGGCAACAATGTCTGCATTTTTCAAGAGTTCACAATTTAGTTTAAACTTGAGATCAGAGCAACCTATCACAAATGATGGCCATTTTTTGTAGATTTTAGAATATATGATTAAGGTTGGTAAGCTTGACAAAATCCTGTCACAAGTACCTGGGATAAAAGTTATAAGAATTTCAGTTCCACTTTACACTTTGCAAACAATCATGAAACCACCATACTTTTGTTAACAATGTCAGGAAACTTTGCTAGAAATGTTTGACCAACTTCAACAATTTCAGTGGCACTTTCCAAAGTGCAATGTGACATACTAGCAGGGTTGTGGAATTGAAGGTAAAATGTCCAACTGCGATCTTTCCAAAATTTCTGCCTCCTTAACATAACATTAATTAAGTTTAGTTGTCAACATCTTTGTAGCAAACTAGCAATCAGTGGAAATCGTGGATGTTGCACAGCATGAATTATCCGTTTCAATAAAAGTTTCAAAAGAAACTGTAGCATCCCAACAGGCATGAGTTAGGATCCCTAATTTAAGAGTAGATTGTAAAAAATGATTCAATTGGATTTCCAAAGTCGGATAAAAAAATCCAAGTGACTCCAACTCCTAGTGTTCTTAGGAACCTGACTCCGACTCCACCCAAAACCCCTGACTCCTTGCAACTCAGCATCCTAGGCATATATTAAGAAACTAGACACAATCATCATTGACAATACCAAAAATATAAGATAAAAACAAGAAAGCTTCTGATGCTGTTATTATTTCTAAACCAAAACAGTCAGGCTGAAGACTCATTGAGCACCTCTTCCCTAGCTAACAGACACCACCCTTATTAGTGGCATAATACAAAATTCTACCTAACATTTTCCAGAGGAACATACAACATGAGAATGCATTGTCTTCAGAAAACTTATCAGAATTAAACTTACTTGCAACAAATGAACAGCAGCTCAAGGTCAAATGAAAACTTGTTTCTTCATTAAAATGAGCAGTGTTTCAGGTAAGAACTCATACAATTTTTACCATAATATTCAAAAAACTGGGCAATTGTCTGTTGGCATTGAAAAACAACTACATCCCATTAAACAAGGTTAGTTCAAACACTAAAGCAAAATAACTTTTAGGGTTTAATTTATACCAGGTGAACAGTAATAAAAATTGTATGGATGTTGAGCTAATGCAAACCATTTAAAGACAGCATAGCCACTGTAGTGGCTTTGACTTTGTACAGTCATAACTTGTTGACCGATTAAGCTAGAGAGCTGTTCAGACCCCTTAAGCAGAAAGTCTCCTAAGTTAGATTTTTGAAAAATTGGGCACTTTTGGACTTGAATTTTTTTTGGATGTGACGTCACACCTTTGGCAGGTTTGGGAGATTTTTGGATGATGTAATCACAGCCTGAGAACAAAGTTCGTGTGGCAATTTGACCGTTTTTTATTTTAAAATAAACTAGGTAAAAATCTGCATTTGTAGAACCTTTGGTTGGCTGTCTAGCATTTGTGCTTGGCACGTTATGGTAAAAAAATCTATAATGTCATTAATCACCCGATGTGAAAAATGTAGATCGTTCTGAAGAACAGCAAACAAATTTTCCATACAGGTTTAACTATTAAACAAATCAGAACCATACAAATATGCAGATACTGTAAATGTCAATTGCTAAATGTACCTATTGAATAAGGAAATAATGGTAAATGCATCATGTGCACAGGCTTGTCTTCACACAAGATTTTGAAAGTTTTTTAATGCAATACACATACCATCATAACTCAATCTGCAGGTATGAAAAATGTGTTTACATACCTAACTGCAAACTGAGATAATCTACAATTACTACGTTTACATGTCAAGCGACGGTCCGCAAAAACAAGACAGCCTGTTCTGACGTCACTGTCTCGTTCGGTTACATGTCTGAAAGTCATTCACGTGTGGCAGACGCAGTAAACATCTGCTGTGCAGGCTAGTGAACAAAGGGTTGTACAGAGTTGGAAAGCATGTACACTGATTACAGATTTCACGAATTTGTTGGTGCCGCAAATTGTGGATTATGCTGCACACTGTAAAATCCATCCATAGCAGACGTGCACTGACGTTTACAGCTTACGTTGATGTCACATGTGCAAAGTTACAGGCATACAAATTTCACACAGGTTTCCTAAGCACAATGCTGAAAAACATGTTGGAGATTACCGCTTAATATTGGGTGTGTCTGCAAGTGCCTAGGTGGAACTTTTGGTGACACATCACTCAAAATCTTTAGCCTAATGTCACATGAATACAAAACATTCAATATTTGTTATTTTAAATATATCCGATGACATTTTTTCCAGAAGCTAGTGAAATAATTATACATCTTTTACTACTACCACCACTGATGCTAGAAAGTTGCCCTATTTTTGCAAGCATTATAAAGATTAGTGTAACACACAAAGTTCTTACTTTCAAAACAACTATTTCTAGCACTGCCAAGCCACTCCAGCTGATCAGTAGCCTATTTAAAATATATATTTGTATTTAAACAGAGCATCTTATCATATGTTGTGCACAGCTTTCAGCCTTTA
>JGI24158J21664_10011560_pt1 | contig 11738 bp, 8 predicted proteins | sample Ectturendosymbi3_FD_21664 | JGI IMG/M metagenome (IMG submission 21664)
CTTGAGGTGTGTAATAATCGCACTGCATAGTGAGGCAACGAGTTAAGTTGTGCCTTACTCGCAAAATGACATTTAACATAGAAAGTTTTTACTTGATTCTAAGTTTTGCGTTGACACATGCAACGTGATTAAACATCCTCTGAAACAAGAGTTCTTGCAAAAACAACAGACAGAGTTAGGGTTGCCAGATTTTTTCCAAAGCTTACGGCCAAAACCTTAACAAAAATGACCAAAATGGCCATTTGTGCTGAAGTTCAACATTTTGCATATGCCAAAGAACCGGTTGTTGAAAAACATGCCAAAATATGCCAAATTTGACAAATATGCCAAACCAAAAATACTTATGCCAACCACCTCCAAAAACTGCCAAAATTTAAAAAATTTGGCATAAAAATATGCCAGATGGCAACACTGCTAGTCACTATTCTTCAAAGACTACTTACTCTGATTGTTACAAACTATCAGTCTATTACTACTTACGTGATAGAATGCATTGTTCCATAACTGGTCAAAGAAAATGAACAAAATGCTGGCGTTATTCGTTATGCTACCCGCAATCGCTGACACATTCAAATACCGTACCAAATTTGAAAACAATGTTTCACTCCTCGATCAAAGTGATCAAATTGATAAAATACATTCATAACTAAGACAATCTAAGCACACCAATCCAAAATAAGCACGTTTCTTAAAATTAAGCACATTCATATTTTCTAAGACACTGATCTCGAAAATAAGCACAAATCTTAGAAATAAGCAAGAAATGGTAACCCTGGCTATCCAGCAGTAAGTTTGCTGCATTTGTCTATCGACTTAGACATTTGGGCCTATACGTAGACTACATTGTTTAGACACAGCATTGTTCAAATTTGTTGATGTGTCTGGTAGCATTATTTACTATATCTTTACTATATTTGTGAGCTGTACAGTAGGGCTAGAGTATTCCTTCTTGGTTAAAAGATATCTATATACGTTTTTGGTAAAAAAAGATATGTAACCCATAATGTCCACCATCAGTTGCTATTTGGACCAGGTTTTTCGCACTTACGAAATTCAATGTGCCTAATGTAGTCACATGGATGCCCATACAGAGTTTGTGATTTGACAGGTGTTCAAGTATTTTTTTTTAACTTTGGGCCCCGCGCTGTTCATATGTTACAGCGGTCGCGCTACTGAAGAGAACTAGTAAACGGCATCTGGCAAGATTCGTAATATGTTTCATTCATGAGAAAGACATGGAATGATCTTTTAAATTTCCAAACGGTATTTCTACTGTAACGTTGTAAGTTACAAAGCCGTATCTAAATTTGCGCTTTTTTATAAATTTACTCTTGCAACTTCAGTTGTCATCTCCGCTTTGCATTTTTCTCAAAATGCTTTTTTTGTTTTATAACGACGATTTTTTCCGAAAACCGCAAAGGTCGTCAGGCGTCACTTGCATTAAATGATAAGGATGTTTTTTCAAACGGAAACCTGAACGATGAAAACTATTTAGACAGTGAGATCGACAGAGTTATGAAACTTCAAAAACAACTTCACAGGACTTATCATCAAAGGGCTCTCAATCTAAATGTTGGGTTCACTTTAAATCTCCGGTTACTAGATGAAGCCATCCTCATCTTCAACACCTAACTCATAGCTGGCAAACAACTTTGCAAGAACACTTCAGCCGAATGCTCAAAAATCTTAGAGGCGGCAAGTCTTATTGCAGGTGAAAGCCCTATACAAGCAATGGCTCGCCATAAGACGCTTCAGCGTTGGGCGAACACAGGACAATTTTTTTCACAATTTTTTTCCACTCCCGCGCTTGAAAACGAAAATTGACCTTCGGAGTATTCCTTTGACAACTTGTCAAATTTCCCAGCACACATCTTAAACATATCTTCGTTTAACACAAGTTTAAACGGCATGAAATTTAAAAGGGGTTCTCAAAAGACAAGAACATCTGTACTCAGGCAAACACGGAAGATTACAACCTACAAGAAGATCATCAATAAGAAATGGACGTTGTCTTTCACAAGTGAGCTCGCATGACGTTAAATGAATTTCAAAATTTGTACGTGATCCAATCACTTTTTCTACCTCAACATAGTTTCAGTGGGGTTAATTCGTAATATAATATTGGTCTAAAACTGTGCAATAAAACAATTCTCCAAATTTAACCGGTTCCTGCTCGTAAAACTTTGAAGTTTACCCATTCCTCTAGAGCTTATTTAAGATACATTAGTTTTATATAAGTATATCTATATTACTTGCTTAACCGTTGATAGCGGCACTCCAACACCTGGCATTGTGCTTCTAGCTCAAGTGGTTGAGTTTGACCTTGTTGCCATTTCCCAAAAGAACACGCTTTAGCGCAGTACTCACTGGCCCATAGATTGGACCACGCAACCTTTCGATTGAGAGTTCGTCGACAAACCATTGAACAGTTGGACCGATGAGCACGGACAAAAAAGGTGTAGGCTGGGCAAAAAAAACACAAAAAGCTATAAATCTATAAGAAAGCGAGTGATTGTAGAAATATTGCTTGTTCAAACAAGCAGTTGTCATTGCGAATTGCTTGACATTTAATAAAATTCAAAATGTTCAAAAATCGTTTTGTACGTGACGCAATCGAGCTCATGATTTTCGATCAAAGCCTGCTTGTATGACGTTTGTACTTTCCAAAAATGACCGGAAAACAAGGTCCTTACCAAAATCGTGAAACAGCAAGTCACGATTGAAGCTTAATTAATCTCAAAGATGGCGCAGTCAAATCTATCAGCACATTCCTTTTAATAGGATCTATGTTTCACGTAACACTACGCATCTTCGGTCCTGAACTCTTATTCAAATAGATTCTATCTGCAGCATACAATAACGTAGCGCCTCAGACGTCTACATTGCTTGACTTTCATATCTCACTATTCGGCGTTGTTGTTTCTTCAAAGGTCAGATAACGCCCTCTTGTAGCTTTTCCTAAGTTCGGATTCACTGACTTTATTGGGTGTTTGAAAAAATTTCATAACATCGTGAGACAATTCTATCAACATAAGGATGGAGGGTTGCAGGCAGTACGAAGTTTGATTTTTCATGTCGGATAACACTACCAAGCACAATCACTTGCAGTTCTTCAATAGGCACTCCAGTATATTTTAGCAACGTAGCTTTCACAACTAGTTGTATAACCGAGCAGCAAATTAACTTCAATCTGAAAAGCTGTGTTGGTTCTGCTGTTGCAGAATTCAGCACTATGGAAGAATGCGACTTTGCCATTGCGTTTAACTTCATTTGGACCGAACGCTTGTTGATTCTTTGCAAACGTATTTAAAATAGTTTCACTGGTTTAGTGTAGAGTTAAAGACTAGAAATACCTTCAGGAAAAAGTTTTAAGTTTGTATTACAGAAAAAAATCTGTGTAAATAGTCAGCAATCATAAGCTCACTATCCTGAAAAGGACTTGAAGGATAAAATCAAAATTTTCTCGCCCAGTTGATTTGAACCGATTCTGGTGGGTCAACCACGGTCAATATCCACGTTCACCTGAAATGCGATCATCTGCAGCGTAACATAAGAAAGTTTTGCGTTCCTTATTTTTTCACAACCGTATTTTCTACTACGAAACGTTTCAGAAGCAGAAGCCCTAAGATATCTCAAAACACCTCACGGTTTTTAGCAACCTTTGGGAATTCTACTGACCCTACACTACACTACGACAGGACCAAACCAGGTTGAACATGTAATTATGCCACCTCGACCTTGGTCGACTTCTGAGACGCTTTCCCAATGTTGCAGCAAGCAGGACTTGCCTCACCATTTTTTCCTGGAACATTCTGATGGCATGGCCGAATCATCGTAGCTTCTCTCTCCTCGGAGAAGTGGCTAAGCGTTTAGGGTTTTAAGAATTTCACAGCTGTGTCCATTGTCGCGAAACGTCACTCTGTGAACTCTGCAAGGACACCATCTCTGCCGTTTGTACATGAGATATCACTCTTTCAGTCATTACCCAAGATTTATGACTATAGGTGAGCATCAGAACAAAGACCTGATTTAAAAACTGAAAAGATTTGCGGTGTTTGAAATCTCTGTTTTTTGACCATAAGGGACAGTGAAGCTCACGCAATACTACGCAGTTTGTTTTAGTAATGCGTGTGTCAATCTTTTTGTTCTGCTTTCCGGCAATCGTGAATGCTACCCCGAAATACTTGAACAGCTCCAACTGCTGCAATGAAATGCACTTTCCTGCAATGCACATTGACACGGGTTTGCAAAGCAAAGTTTAATTAGCCTAAAATTACCAACTTCCGTGTTTCGTGTAAGGGTTGTTCAAGCACAGGTTCCTGCAATGAAACATAAGTAACTAAAACATGAAAATTTTGAAGAGTACAGCTTCTTCTTGAAAGAAAATAATCCAGTTCAGGATTTATGAAATGCCTACGCAGTTTTCCAAATTGTTTCAGTGAACCAATAGTCTCGCGACCTTCCGCTTTCGAATGAAATTTTCGAACGTGATTTCAACCAAGAAATCATAATTAATTGGACTGATTAAATTCGTTTCGCGATGGTTGATTACATTTCCGCAACACGTTCAAAAATTCCGAACGCGTTTTGCTATTTCTGAAAATATCCCTAGCAGGAGCAAAATGTAAAATCATCGTCGAGTTTAAAAACATTTGAAAGTTCCCAGAGGAGAGTAATCGTCCGATGGGAGTCGGTGTAGTGCAGGTGTGTTGTTCGTTTCTGAAGCACATTTTCTGCGAAACAATTTTCTGCACATTTTCTGCGAAACAAGCACACTTTCTACCAAACAATGCGATTTTCAAATGTTTTCATTGTCTGTGGTCGTCGGTGAAAATTATAGAAAAGTTTTATCAAGTTCAAGAACAAATCTAATTATTGCTGCTATTGCAATTTAATAGTTTAAATTACAGTAGGTGGCAGTAATTAGATTTGTTCTTCTCCTGTGCAGTCCCGGCATTGCTCACCTAACTTAGAAAATTCAGGAGACGTACAAAGTGACAGGTTGCGTCTTTAGAACTTTTGGCAGAACATTCCAAGCAAGCTTTGCAAAGTTTTTTAAGATCAACAAAAGAAATGCGTACTTTTTTGTACAGTATGTTTTCCTGAAATTTTTTAAGGCTTAGTTAGTTCGTCAGCTGGTTGAGAAGAAAACATGACCCTGTTCAAAGTTGCGTTTTGCATCGTTCTCGCATGCTTGGTGCAAATCTGCCAGCCGTTTCTTTTCGGTAGTCTCAATTGTAGGTACGGAAATTGGAGCAAATGTTCCTTGGATAACAACGGGCACATCACTCGCACAAGGAATCCACTCAAGGGCAGCAACAGTCGATGTCTTGTTGGTGAGTTGATGACGTGTGGTCAAAGGTTGATAATGTTCGGTCAGTGGCCGCCAAGCAATAGATTGTATACCTTGCTATTTTGACGCTTTGTGTGGAAAAAAAGCCCTTTGTTTTGTTACAATTCAAGTATAAACCCGTTTAATTTTGTTTTTTGTTTAATGAAATATGGTAAGACTTGCCGAACACCAATCTTTTACGTTGTTACGAACGAATTCATTGCTAGATGGATCATGAAGTTTAGATTTGAAAAATAATTTTGGGATTTTTTTTATTGTTTTTTAAATGTGATAAGCAACACAATTCAAGCTGTTTTTCGATAACAAACAAAAATTTTAAAAAGACAGCAACGATTTTGTCAGATCATACCCCCTCGCATTTTTCTCAAACAGATAAAGCAAGCATAAACGTAGGCACTTTTCGGCAAAAATATCTTATTCGACATTGTCTAAGAAAAAAAACGATCGGTTAAATTGAAACCAAAGAAAGTGTTCTGATAGACCGTCACATTAAGCGTCAAGCAATTTTTTCGGCTGTTTTGTGAGAAGCATCAGCTGCAAACGTTATTTACATGGTATACAGCAGCATGGCTAAATTGAAGTAGGCCTACGTACGAACGCACTTACACGAAAATGCGCTAAAAGATGCTGGGAACACGATGCAGAGAGCTGATGTTGCGTGCATTTCGGGAGTCCCTTGCTTGTTGAAGAGTCAACCTCGTCGCTGCAGGAGAGTGGTCGGTATCCCAACCAAGCGGGCTGGCGTTGTGAGGTCATTGAATCGGCGGTAGTCTTATAAACGCTCTCACCTCTTTGTCCGCAACTTTCCTGTGCAATCTCATTGCTTTCCCTCTGATTATATTTACTTATAGAAAGGAACTCACCAATACACGCAAATGTGACGCCAGAGCAACGTAGCGTAAAGTTGTTCATGGAATAAAGCAGAATACTAGCGTTAGGCGTTGACGGGAGCGACCGGAGACAGCAACCAATCACCTTGGCGCAGCTTATCACGCCTATTTTTCAAATCTGTTCACAAACAAGTACGTTGCGTCGAATCAGAAAGCGCCTGCTATCAGCACAAAATCATCCGCCACAAAAACGCAAACATGTGAAAAGGTGCGATGAGTTTGCTTAGACATATCCCACGCATAGCATCAGTCTTGGCGGGGCCTAAAACCGCAAGAGTATACGTTTTAATCAAGTGCTCAACTACCGCGAAGTACACGCACCGTTTGGTGTGACAGGACATGGCAATGATAGCGTGTGGGCAATTACCGCAGGACCACTGTATACTATCACCGATAGAAGATGTAGTAATGTCAGCGCTACAGCATGGATTTGTTTTATTTAAAAGAATATTGCCAGTAATTAAAAAGATCCCCGCACAGGAGCAATAACTGCTAAGAAAAATTTAATGAAAACATTTTTGATTTGTGTGCCCAGGTATTCGTACAGAGTTTAAGCTCTAATAGAGTAAAATACTTTAAGATATTTTAAAATGCTTCACGTAAGTGATTTTGTGCACTGTTCTTGATTTTTTAACCCTGATGTTCTCACTAAATTTCAACAGAGTGCAAACAGTTTTTTTTTAATTACTGCAATGTGTGTAATCAAACATTCAAGCATTATACAGTATTGATCACCAGAGCGACGACTACGAGTTATCTTGAAGATATCAAGTCAAAATTCATCTTCAGATCAAATATTTATTTATAAACTTTTTCTCTTTTTCAAACTTGCTTTAAATTTCTCCAAGTATATATTTGTTTTTGCAATATCTGTAACAGCACCTACGTGATTATCCGTTTGTTAAAATTTCTGACAAAAAATCTTATTTTGCAAATGAGAGGACAATTGAATATACAATAGGCTAGGCGTGGGAAGGCGGGTGACGTGGTTTTCCTTCATAGTTAGATAAATGCTCGAGTTATCATGCGCATAGCGCTGAGTTTCAGCTTCCTGGTGTTCTCAAATTTGTCTTTTTCTGCCATGCATGAGCTTAAACGGGTAAATTCGTTTGAACGCCACAGTACATTGCGCGAATACACTTTTGAGTTTGGTTCAACACCTATGATAGTGAATTAATTTGAGAAGTCTGTTACTGCAAAGTGAAATGCGGCAAGAGCTTTTACGACAGATTTACACCGCAGCAGTGCAAGTCATCAAAACATCAAAGAGGCTTCTCACATCGAAAAGCAAGAACACACACAATTCCTCAAAATCTCATACCAGAAGCTGTACAATTTTAAGAAAAATTTTGACGGAAGTCAATAACTCTACAGGCAATAACGTGAAGCAGTACTTCAGGCTGAAATATTACGCAGCAGAATCGTTTCAGTTGCTTCAGGATAAACAAAGAAACCCGTTGCCTTTTTGTCGACTTTGCTACTATTCGTTGTCTGTCAAAATAAGGCCAAAGTTTGTAAATCACAAAGACGAATCTTTAAGGTTTAGGTAAAAAATTTGTTTACCCTGTTGATGACGCATTGTTTTTGCAGACCTTGGAAAATGCGACGTTGGTACTTATCTTGCTGAGGAATTTGTTGGCAATTTCTTGGAACCCTCAGTAGCATCTCCACGTCGGAGACCAGGTTCAACGCAGTCTAGGCTTTATGGAAGAAGAAGAAGATCGTATAGTCGACGACGTGTTTCATCAACGTATGTTCACAAGATGACATTGAATGACCACAGGGAGTTTTGCTTTTCAAGCGAATTGTTTTCAATTTTTTTTTTTTGCTTTATGCGTTTTACATCGATAGACCCTCGACTTTTTCTGAAACAATGATAAAATTCACGTTTTACCAGGTAAAAAAGAAATGAAAGGTTGGGTACAACAACAACAACACAAAGTCACGTTTTTTGGTTGCATCAACTGCACGAAATATCGGTACAAGCTTTCCAACAAAAATTCTGACGAGAATCTTTTAATGCTGCAGAGGAGCTGGTTCTGCGCAAAACTCTCAAACTTGCACGGAAAAAAGGGACAGCCGCGGCAACGTCATCATGGGCAACTGCAACACGCGACAGCAGCAACAGCAACGGAGAAGACCAACAAGACCAAGGCGCTCGGTTGGAATCAATGCTCTGGCGTTTGATACATTTTTATGTTCTGCTAATTCAGATGCATGAGACAGCAGGCAAACTTTGTCCAAAACATTAATTTGAAAAAATCATCCCGTTTGATTACGTAAATCGCTTAGAAACGTTACAAGACAATTGCAATTCCCGTACAAAATATCGTGTTAAAAATATTTGGCTTACGATAGAAGTTATGCCTAAAAACATTTCACAAACTGATTCGTTACAAAAATTATTAAAAACATGAATTTTTAAGTTTTTTTATAACTCCAGCAAACAATTTTTAATACAAAAACTTGGCAAAGTGTAAAATATCTGTTGCATACGAACTTCCTTTCTCAAAATCAAATCTGTCCAGTCTGATGTGTGCGAAAAGTGTTATTTGCCAGCCAACATTGGAAAATCGAGGGTTATGAAATGACTATTTAGGACAGTATATTGAAATCTCTTGCTTAAATCATGTCGTCAAACATTTGCAGTGATAATGAACGGTTGGTGCATATTCCACTCCAAGAAATCTAAAAAGCGTACTTCGTAACTATAAAAAAATTGTAAAACTTGTGTCACAGTTTCGTCCGAATGCCCACCGTGACCTGCTCATCATGATGGATGAAAGTGGAAGTGTTGGAACGAAGCGATTCGAAAAAGTGAAGAGGATCGGAGCAGCCATTGTCCATCGTGAGTGAACACATAAATTTAAATATTTTAACGCCAGTGGCAAATTGGTGACACTTTTTTTATTTCGTAAGACTTTTGTCTAATAGTATAAAGGCATTTATGATTTACAACCTGTGTGGAAACACATTTCTTTTTGAGACTAATTTTTGCATTAAAAGAACCACGCAAAGTTTATCACGACGGCAATTTCAGGAGCCATTTATCGCCACCTAATAGTTGAAAAGCCACGTTTTATTGAAGGACAAGAATTACATCATTGGTCCTTCCATAAAATCAAAGGCTGAGAGTTAGCGGCAGCAGCAGCCACTTCTCCGAATTGAATATTGAGCCACTTCTCTCAATCGAAAGATCACAGCTATGTTGTCACGGCCATATGACCGGAATGACCCAGGAACAATGGGTTAGGCAAGTCCTGCTAGCCACACCCACGGTAAAGGGGCTCAGGGTCGTCCAAGGACCAAGTGGAGTGACTAAATCTTTGACTTGAGTGGTCTCGTCTTGGTATGGAGCCAGTAGAATTATCTGAGGTTGTTGGTTACCGTAAGGCATTTCGATTGCTCTAAGACAGGGGTTCCCAACCTGGGGTACATGTACCCCCAGGGGTACATTTGTCTATTCGAAGGGGTACATTTAAGGTTAACAATAGAAGAGAAAAATATATGTATGTACCACTTTTTTCTAAATATTTACACATATATCAGTGAAAAATATTTTCAAAGATCCTTATATGCTTATTGTTAAATATATCTATGAATAATCATGATAAAATATTTCGTCATAAAAAAATTTTAGTGGTACATAATCATCTGTTGAAATGCTGATGGGGTACATGCTAATCTGTTGAAATGCTGAAGGGGTACATGCTTATCTGCTGCAATGCCGAAGGGGTACATTGTAAGAAAAAGGTTGGGAACCCCTGCTGTAAGAGATGCATCCCCAGTGACATACCCAGAGGATGAGAAGCGGGCACGAAAATGAATGAATGAAAATGGGTACACGAGAAGGATCGATCTTTTATCAAACGTAAAAACGCCCGCAGAGAAAGGTTGAGGAAGATTCAGTACCCACTTAAAAAGAAGGGGCCAGTCGGGTGTTGATTGGTAAACGTGAAATTCTAGTTTGGGTGAATTTCCAGACAGACGTGGACACAAGGAAATCTTTACTCGAAAGATAAGCAGACGAGAAAAGTCAAGCAATAACTAAAATACCAAGGAGGTTTTTCAAACGAAGAGATCCGCTTTTGCGCAAGAAACGAGATCAAGGTTTTGCAGAAACGCATGTAATAATGACTGGCTCTGCGATTTTCCACGCCTTCATCAATTTTCCACCCCTTCAAACATTTTAATGTGTATTTATATTTAAGAATTCGGTTCACTTCATCACCTCAAAAGCAGCTATAATGGCGAACTCACACGATTCTCGATCCGTCCAATGGAAAAAACAGGCTGCGATTACATTCGCCTGATGTGTCATGCCCTTTTGGCGCTTGTGAAAAGCTTGTGAAAAGCTGCCTTGCCGGTGATAAGAAAAAGACACAAATGACTTGCACTTGCACATGATGCGAGTCTTACAAAGAGTAACCCTTACTGCAACCTCACGTCAAATCTTTCCATTACCGCTAGGTTGGAAAAGCAGCTATTCCTTTCTCATAGTTACAATCCATTCAATTGACCAACCAGTTCCTCAGACTCGCCCGATGCTTTTTAGAATTGGCCAAATGACAGTTTCCTTGATAAGCATACCATTTAATCCATGCCACAAACAAACCCTATTTAAAAGTTAGTTTATCCTATTTCAGCAATACCAAGCGCAAGACCTGCCTGCATATTTGACAGTAGAGATTATACTCGTTTAACCCTCGAATTCTTTGGTTCAATTTTTGCCACACTAACCATTACGTCGGGTGTGCTGAACCCGGTTTTGAAAATTAGAAAAAATATACTTTCCTTCATCCAAAGTTTATCACAAAAACTACACTGAAAATGTAACTCTCATTCAGCAGTTTGAGCACTAACAAAGTTACTTTGTACTCTAACATCATACAATTTTTTATGAAAAGGAGGGTAGTGTAGATTTCATATATGTCTGAACTGAATTACTCATAACAAAAAAAGTTTGAGCCTGAAGAACTTCTTATGTTGAACACTAATAATACAATACATGCAAGCATGCGCTGAGTGAGTTTCAGCTCTTTACAGCCACCCGGCGCTTGGCCCCCCTCTAACCACAACGCCGGGTTTGCGTGCGTAAGCCACCTCACACTAACCATTACGTCGGGTCCGCGTGACCCGAACTCACTCACTTTGCAAAATCGAAAGAGCGAGGATGACCACAAGGGCACCTTTTAACATGTCGCACAAAAAAATGAAGCTACTGAAGCGTGGAAAGCGCTCCGACGCGTGCTTACGTTGGTATCACGTGGTCACCGTATTTGACTAGGGTTTAATAAACCCACCAAATCAATCCAGGGTAAACAGTAGGTATAGACAGGATTCTGGAACTGATAGTTAAATCACAATCTGATTTTAACATAAGGAAATGCGTGATGGACCATGTCCATCGTTCCTATCTACCCTTGCTCCAAAATTTTTTAAAAATCTTTCCGACTACTCTTCACGTTTCCATACAAACGTTCAACTACCTTCCT
>JGI24158J21664_10011562_pt1 | contig 11738 bp, 9 predicted proteins | sample Ectturendosymbi3_FD_21664 | JGI IMG/M metagenome (IMG submission 21664)
CAGCCACTTACGGCAACAGGTTGTTCATCGTAGAAACCGCAATCCTCTGGAACGACCTGCCGCAGGAAGTGCGAGATGCTGAGAACCTCTCCTCGTTTAAAAGACTGCTCAAAACTCTCTTTTTTAATTCTGCCTTTCCTCAAAACTGTCGTTCAGTATGTTCTTAGTGTATTTTAACGTATTTTTGAATTCGCTTTGTTGCGTGTCACTCTCGCAATATCATTGTTCAGCGCCTTAGAGCGACATGTCGGATTTCGGCGCTTTGTAAATGCATGAATTATTATTATTATTATGATTAAAACAAAATTTTCTGGGCACAACAAAACTTGCGGAGCACAAAAATTTGGGGGCTTTACCCCCGAATGCCCCCGTGTACATCGATTTTGTTGACTTGACTAAAGCATTTGATATGGTCAGCAGAGAAAGGCGTTATAAAAAGTCAGCTGTCTGCCTGGGTTTCTTAGACTTGTCAGGTTGTTGCATAGCGATGTAGAAGCACGTATCTCAGTTGAAAGTGCTCTCTCGTTTCTCTGTAAACAGAAATGTGGCGTATTGCAAGGCTGTGTTGTGCCCCAACCCTGTTTTGAATTTTTTCATCTGTTTTCCATGCATTCCATGACGATGACAAAAATGTCATCACTGATGGAGTTTTCCAAAGCATTCACAAAGATGGCAGATTGTTCATCCGTGCAAGTTTACGTGCCAAAACAAAAACTCGGCACATCCTGGTACGTAAACTGCTATTTGCAGACTATGCTTTTTCGTCTAACACAGCGAAACGGGCCTTCAATGACTAGTGAACATATTTGCGGCTGCTTTTGAGGATTTTCTGTGTTCATTGTCAACAAAAAAACTATTGTATTGCACCAGCTGACGTGTACTGATCCGCCCCAGGCAGATAAGATTGTTCATGGGATGAGGCTCGGAATACCCTTCAACTTTTGCAACCTGGATTTTTTTACGTCCGACGACTACTCTCTCAAGAAAGAAATTCAGCTCAGAATCAGGAAAGGTGCTACAATGCCCATACGGTCGACTCAGTGCCAGAGCATGGTACATTGGTGCAATCCACCCTTATATTGCGCCCGAACGGCAACATCTACAAGGCTTGCATATTTACTTTACAGCTCTGAAATTTGGCCAACATACATACAACAAGAAAAAAATACTTAACAGATTTCATATGCGATGCCTCCGCAATATTCCGGCACAAGATCAGAAACGAGGTTATTTTGCAGCGCACCGGCTGTAGCTCCTTTAATTATCTCAAAACAAGGCACTTGTGCTGGTTTGGTCAAGTTTGCGGTCTTTCTGAGTGTCGTCCACTGAGAAAGGTTCTGCGTGGTGAATTGTTCTCAGGTACCAGTACCAGAAGTATTGTTGGCCAACGCTTCCTTCATTTCATACATTTTGTTAAACGAGACCTGACGCAACTTCAAATCTAGTTTTCTTACTGGGAAACAAATACCCAAAAATCGTCGTTACGTGCACTCCTTCGCCAAGTCCGCTGGAGCTCGACCATTCCCGTTCGCTACAAAGCAATCATTCTCTCTAACAGAGGTTCTGCCACACTTCTACATTGTTGCTGCTCCTGGTGTTTTTCGAGCAGATGTGGTGTTTTGGGATCTATCTAGTGTTCTAGCGTTTCTGTTGCTATCTGGTGTTTTTAGTGAGCGTGTGTTAACCTATTTCGAATTGTGCAGTGAGAGAATATTTTTTCCGGGAGTAGTTCAAGTTAGCTGAGCAACGAGTCAATATTGTTGAGCCTGAGTTAACCTACTTGCAAGGGATTTCTTGATGTAAACTGTAAAGGATTTCCGGCAGCAGAGTGCACAAACAAATTCTGAAAGTGCATCGTGGATGGGAAGGAAATTCAGACAAGGTGAGACTTTGAATGATTGTAACCTGCAAGGTAGAAATTATGGAGCAGATGTTCTATTGCCCCACATGCTTAAGTTTCGCAGTACAGAGCACAAGGTATTTTTCAAGAGTGATGACGTAGATGTATGATTAGTCTTTTTCACCTTATGTGGTGTAATTGCCATGTGTAAAAGTGTTGAAAGTCAGGTGATAGTAACAATTTTTAGGTGTTGAAGAATGATGTTCATTAAACACTTGCCTGTCTGCAACTGCAACAGAGGCGTAGCCAGGGGGCCTGAGGGTCCATGCCCTCCCCAAAGTTTTGGGAGATATAGTCATTTTGTGCTTTGAGAGTCAATATCCCAAAGAAAGTGGCGTTACTCGCCTAAATTCAAACACTCCCCCCAAACTTGTTGCCCCCCTCCAAATTTTTAGGCTGGCTACGCTACTGAACTGCAATACTCATTTCGTTATGATTTGCCGTGCAGTTTGTAATAGAGTATTATTTGTGAATCTAGTTATTTTGTATGAAACCTGGTGTTTTTCTATAACAGCAGTGTGGCCACACTTGGTGGGTTTAACCTAGCTACGCTATTGGAGCAGACGTGGCGGACGTGTGCAGGCTAAGATGTTTACTGTATTCCAAAATAACGCACGTCCTAAGATGGCAAAGCCCGACATTCAAACGTATTTTTGTTTTTAGAGTGTTTCGTAAAGATTTCCTCACATCTGCTTAAAATTCTCTGCATGACCTTGCAGAAATTCCAAAATGTCTTTGCGAGGCTATTCTTTACTTTTCAGCATTAAGCAGGCAATTACTTCTTATCTTTCTGGCACTCCAAAGTTTTACGCTTCAGAACAGGGGCGGATCCAGCTGGTAAGTGTAGGGGGGGCGATTTCAGTAATATTTGGCAGTCAAGTCTCCGTTTGCAGCCAAGTGTCTTTCTGAATTGTACAAAATCATGGTAAAAAATGTTACTTTCGTAAGTTTTTTTGGGGGGGATCGCCCCAATTGCCCCCGCCTGGATCCACCCTTGCTTCAGGTTACTTTTAAGGAGAGGCAATGAACACCGAATATCCCACAAGTAAAAAACGCATTCATCGACCACAAACTCTGAAGGCAGCCACAGAAAATGTAATCAATGAGTGAGTCTGTGATCCGCATATTACTTTATTTTCGCGCAAAAGTCCATGAAAACTTACAATTACCAATGGGGATGGTTCTGATGTCATTTCAGCATAAAGCGCAAACCAAAAGTCGCAATAGCCTCTCTTATAGTGGTTTCCAAATTCCTCCTACTTGCAGAAGCATTGTATTGTGTAACGTCTTCACTTCCACACACAAGATGCTAGACTTTGAACATGCATCGCAGTAAGAAGGTACCCACAGACCACGGTTTCACTAATTTTTTGCCGACCTGCAAACGTCCAAACTGTTTTTTTAAGAGAAAGTAATGTTTTGAAAGCCTGACTTGATTGGAAATTCTCATTGCTATCTCACACTACTGAAAAATGAATAAATCGCAACAAGACTAAAATGAATAAATCGAAACACAAGCGACAAGTAAAAACTGGGAAGTAAACCGTTCTCAAATAATTGATTTTATTAAAAGTGTAAAACCTGAAGACATGCGCGTCGGAAGGGGGGAAGGGGGCCTTGGCCTCTTTGGATTTTAAAAGTTTTAGCAATAAAAGGTTATTTTCTTTGTTTCGAGCGGGAAAAAAACAACTTCCACCACTTTTCGTCCCCCCTAGAAAAATTTGAGAAAAATCTCCTGTGGATCCCCCCTGGAAAAAATCCTTTCGACGCCCATGCCTAAAGCCAGTTACGGAGAACATAACAACAGCGACGGAATCACGTCGCAATGTTTCTAAACAAAGCGTTGATATAGAATGGGTAAGCAGAGAGTAGGTCGTAATGCTGGCAGAGATACTCTGTGGAGAGCCTTTACATGCTGAATGTTAGGGAGTTGCAAGAATCGGTAAATCAAAAACTGAATGTGTGGTAAACAAGGATGTCAAACAAGTGAGCCAAGCAGCATGGAAACAAACCAATGAACACTGCAACGGAACACATGAATTATTTCTCTCGAGAGTGGATCATGCTTTGAATATTGATTTGTGCACATAGTTTGTGAAGACATTATTCTTCACAGGTATCCAGAGAGTCGAAACTGGGTCGTTCCACAAAATTAACAGTGTAACACTCATAAATACGTGGTTTATTTATAATACCATGCAACAATATACAGTGCCGCGAAAGGCCGATTGTTCGCTGTCGTCGCTATTACTGTATCAGGTTTGTTCCAAGTAAGCCTATCTCGGTGCACTGACCTCCCTTGGAAAATTTGTTTACTGTATGGCCAACATATTGCTGATGACATATCACACAATTCCCTACACAAATACCAGAGTTTGTACATGTAAGTTTGGTTCAGTGGGGAAGTTTTATTTTTTGTCAGGGTTTGTGAAACGGTTGGGACCAAGGATTTGTTGTGTTTTCCATGGCAGCCACTAAATGCACAATGCTTGCAAGGCCCTGAAGAACCCTTGGTTTGTTTATTTGTCTTATTTAAAGCAAGGTGCTTGTAGTTACTTAGTTTTAGTCTAATTGTGGTTGGTCTTTTATAAGTAATCTTTTCCTTTCATATTTAATTTGCCTACATACGCTTAATACCCAGAATCAGCATGTTGGGGAATGATGTACCCAGCGACGAGGCCAAATAGGCCATGGCCTGGGGCCCCGCGCAACTCTTTCCTATAGCGATTCATTACGAACTTAAATTTGGGAAATTGCGCTGAGGCATAACTTCACAATTTGCTTTGAAACGAGCGAAAATGCAAACGTCAAGACCCTTACCAGTGCAGTAACAACACGACACTATTGTTTGCTACGCGATACAAGAATAACAATACTGCTTTTCATCGGAGTTCTGCAGTGTATGTTGGTCTTGCATTAAAATCTGATGTTACGTCCGTCCTAAATTGCAAAAACCTTATTGAAAACTTCGCTTGCCTGAAGGCATGAAAAAAAACTTTGCGGTAGAGTGTGAGCTGTGGGATATCTTGGTGGCATGCATTTAATTGGTATCGGTTGATGCAGATAATTATATATTTGCCCTCTTCATGGATAGAATTGCTTGTGCTAGTGAGGGCTACCTGCGCTAACGGCTTCAAATGTGATTTGCAGAAAGACTTAGAGCAGTGGTGTAGCCAAACATTTTGATTGGGGTGATAAAAAACACGGATATCTCGCTTTGGCCATGAGTATAAGGATATATTCATAAGTAACGCTATTTTGCTACAATGGCCCACGTGCCCCTTTTGGTAACGCCCTTATCTTACAGTGTACCTTGTTGTTCTGTATAGGCTAGTGTTTTATCGCAAAGGTAGAGTTTTAAAGCTTTATAAAATTTCTTCATTTAATTTATTAATGGTGATTTTCAGTTGTCAACGTTGAGCAGTAAATCATTTAGTCACTTCTGAAATACTAGAGCCCTAGTCATTGCCGCACAGTGGTCTCTTGTAGTAAGTCATTTGTTAATTACGCTCTTTCTGAAATCTATGAGCCGTAGTAGGCAAATTTGTAGCGTGTTTGATGCGGATCCTAGGTTTGGTTGTTTCCAACTAGATTGCCAGCATACGGAGCTTGCTTGTTGAAGATCTAGATCAACTATGTCCAACCCAAATGGCTTACTGAGCCAAAAATTTTGTCACTATCTTAACAAGGGCCACACATGGAAGGACATCCTCTATTGAGGGCCGCACTTTGAATGGCTTACTTTGATCTTAGCAAACTAAATTTAGCTTCACCTAATTTACTCAAAGATTTGGAATAACTGCAATGGTAACAGACGTGATAAAATAGCACTGAGGACTACCTGCATCAAAACTGTCACATTCGAGATTATCAAAATAAGGACTGGTTATCAGTATGTAGGATACTTTCACTGCATCTGAAACCTGAACTGGGCCGCACAAAACCTTTGACTGGGCCGCATGCGCCCCGCGGGCCACGCGTTGGACAAAGCTGCTCTGGATATTAGTTGAATCAGCTAGAACAGTTTTTCGTGAGTTTTACTTGGAAAAACGTGTCTACACTGCGCTTACTTCATACGGTTACCTGAAGGTGTTTCGAAAATATTTTGCTGTGCAGAACTTGTCTTCATGCTGTTTACCATCAGTCTATAGGATAGAGGATTGAAACATTATATTTTGTATTGCTTGGAAAATGCCAACTTGAAAACGGCAAAAATAAACCCTGTGTCCACTGAATGGATCGTGCTTGTTTGGTCCATAAAGTAAGCTACGTGGTTACTATAACAAAAGAATTTACGTACAACTAATCAGATCGACAACCAGACGATATTTTTGAGAGCGGCAACACGGTCTCGCATGCAAATGTATATATCTACGCAAACCATATTTTTGTGATTGGAAACCGGGACGATTCAGAACAATGAGAGCTCTCTCAGATAAATGTAGTTTATATCTTACTGGGAGCCCTTGATTGTAAACTGCATGGGTTTTCTGGTGTTTTTGTTTGTAATCTTTGGTTTCTGCTTATTGTTTGGGTGAATGTTGTTTGTTGCCGAGTCACTCTCTAGCCTGTGGAAATATTTTTCTTAGTAAGGATACACTGTAGTGTTTATATCATAAAATCTCTTCTCGCAGCGAACTGTATGTGCAGTTGAGCACCGTACTTACTCGCTTGTAATCCGCGGCTTATAAATTTTGTTTCAACATTCCATGCAGTTTACAATCAAGGGCGGCTTACATTTTTTATTTTTTTACTTTATCGAAAGGTATAGATGACGCTCAGTCTTTCCATGGCTACATTTGGCGACCAAATTCTTCTTTCGCATTCGATTTTCTTCAGCATCACGTGCAAATCCGCCACAGGAGGGATTACGATAAACAGAAGGCAGTTGTCGTAGTGTAAGCATCATTTAATACGGAAAAACTCACGAGTACGCGAACGTCGCGAATGTATCTCAGAGGCTTAGGTAACTTATGTTCAAGTGCCGTTTACAATCAAGGGCAGCTTAATTTTTAACACCATCTCGTGCGGCTTACAATCAAAGGTGTCTAACAATCGAGTTAATACGGCAGGCACATATAATCGACTACCGGAAAAAGCAAACGAGAACGTTGCGAATCAGCGGAAACATATATTTTACAAACGATGACGTCGTGAAATCCGTCATAGGGGCCCTCCACTGAAAATTGCCCAGGGCCCCCCTGCCCTTTAATCCGGCTCTGCCCGGGACAACTGCTTGATTGTATGCCTCCACCAAATTCTAGTATTGGGGAATATAAAAAATAGAGCCATTTGAAATAAGTAAAAACTAGTTTTGGCAAATCAAAAAGTTTTGAAAAAATTGAATCAAAAAGAATTGAAAGCGTACTTTTTGTTTTAAATGTGTTTTTTTTATAACTTGTTTTATTCTGTGAGCTTGAGACATCTGTTTATAAGAAAATTTCTTCCACTCATGGGTCTGTAAGCTATGCATTGAGGAATTGGATATTGCATTTATTCATTCGAGTACGTATCATATAGGCCCAACAAAAGAAGATAGCACTTACGGCATGTTAGAAGATAAAGTCTCGCGCCGCGCGACCAAAAACGTGGAGTGCGCGAACGTTTTTTTACCTTTTATGCTTCATGCATATGAATGCTGTACAGCAAAGCTTATGTGTGTGCGCCACTAAAAATAGCTGCGCGCTACTAACATTCACAGAATATGTTGCACCCCTGGTCTAGTTATAAGATTGTGATAAATGCACATTTCGTAATTTCACTCTGGATGACACATTGCCTTGGATGTCGGGGGACGTCGCCTCGTTCATCCCTCCTCTGCACATCCCTGGTAACGACATTGTGTAAGTTTTATCGCTGTTCTAAAAGCATGCGCAATATAGCACTCTGCATGCACTGTGAACGCTGGATTCCAGTCCCATTGTGACAGAGCTGTAACATGATAGGGAAGTCGAAACGTTCGCAACCCTGGCTTTCTGAAAGCGTTGTGACGCAGCCATGAGTCAAACCCCACAAGTGGGCGCTTATTGCTGGAGACAGAAACTCCGCCTTGAAACGTCATTAAGGTTCATAATTGCTCGTTTTGCGAACCTTGGTGATCTTGATGAGATTTGGCAATGACATTCGACATATTGTAAATTGTAATTATTAGCATCCGCATACATTTGACATTCCGTAATTAGTACGTATCATTCCGACCTCAATTTGGCGCCCCCAAAGTGCTGTGCCCGGGGGCAGATCNCCCCCCTTGTCCCCCTTTGTTACACCACTGAAGTCCATGAGGAGGCCGGTTGGTTGCACATTGGAGGGCAGCATGGTCGACGGTTTGTTCTTCTGCGCCACACCCACAGGCCGCAGAGGAGGCCATACCGCCACACTCACAGACCGCAGAGGAGGCCATACCCATACGCCGGAACGGGGGTGCATGACGGGGACATTGTACAGAGTATATGTACTCTTACATAATAGCGTGAGGTAATTTCAAGGTCAGGGACGCTGGAGAGCGGTGAAATTCCGGGGGTGTAGCCGCCTGCCCTTTGAAAAGTGGTTCACCAGGGGAGGAGATGCCTTTTCATAACAGAATCATAGGTAGTTTTATGGTTTATCATGATTGACTTGAAACAAGCTGCGGCTATTCGTGCACCCATAAAGTTCAGAATGTTTTTCTATAATTTCTGCTATCATTTTTGAGGTCAACGTTGTTGGTGCGTAAAATCAATCATAATTGGTAACGATTTTTTTGTTTTTTACAAGTTTCCATTGTCTTCAACTCTTTTATTGCCCCTTCCCCTTGCCCTACCGCTGTTCCAGGGTCCCTGACCTCATTTGTGCAAGCAGGAGAGCAGTCGAGTACACAAGGTGTGCGCCATTCCAGGCGCACACCTTGAGGCTGGAAAGTACATAACTATCTTTCTCGCTTTTTTTGTGATTTTCTCTTGATCTGTTTTTACCTTGACTTGGACAATGTAACGTCATGTTCAGTTTCACACGATGTGCGCCGCACACCTAGCACACCTGGAGTATACGCCCCTGGTCGTAACTCGTAACAATCACGTTTAGTGTGCTGTAGAGAGCACTGCTTTAGTCTAGCTTTCAGTCAATTTGGCGAAACCGTTAGCATCTAGGATGGGAACCGGAGCCACCTTTCAAATAGTCATAGTTCCAGCTCCGGTCCTGAATTCTGAACTGAGCTCCGGGTCCGGCTCCTGATTTTTAATCTGGCCTCCGGATCCAGGCAAAATGCCCAGCTCCGGCGCTCCGGTTCCGCGGCCCTGCCAATAATACTATTGTGTAGACCAGGGGTGGGCAAACTACGGCCTGCTGGCCGCGTGTGGCCCGCGAGACCATTTCATGCGGCCCGCCGGCACTTGCAGAAACTCCTACGCATGTATAATTTTATGAAACATTTACTATTTTCATAAAAACTTAGAATTTTATGAAAATAGTTTGTTTCAGTTCTAACTATAACTGTATAAATAGCATTAAACGTACCGAGTGTGAAATATAAAAATTGTTTGTAATATGAATATGTGGATATTTGCACACTGAATAACTTTTCCTACTTTGTAATGAGAGTGTGCGGCCCTCGGCTGCAACATTTTTTTAAAATGCGGTCTTCCGCGCAAAAAGTTTGCCCACTCCTGGTGCAGACAATATTTTCTTTTAGAATTATTTGTTCCATTTTATTTTCTCGTAAAAATCACAGTAGGAAAAATTAGTATTACTTTTGCAGGTGATAAGGGTTTTCATATTCTGCTCCAAGATTCTATTTCTGTATTGATCAGACCACATGTTATTCATCAAAGAAAAAATTTTCTCATCTGGAGCTGATGTAGGCATATACCAGGTGTAGGACTATGCTGGCTGACTGAATGCCTAATCGGAACTTTTTGTTGACTGACCGCGACGCAGGGACAAAATATTTAAACCGGGACTGTCCCGAGTAAACGGGATGTATGGTATGCCTATATATGTCCAAAAAATAAACCTGCAGAAAACGTTGGAAATAACGGAAAATATAACAAGAGAACTTCTGAACTACAAGAAAGAGCTATAAATTTCAAGAAAAGATCGTATTGCTATTAGTTGTTAAGAACAATGTAGCAACGGTTTTGATTTCTGTTGAATATCTATCTAAGGCAATCGTAGAACCAAAGTCGACACCACGAAAGATAAAATTTCGTGGGGGAATTATACGCAAGAGGGGCATACTTTCACGTTTTTAATACAAGCGACCAAATACGTCACACCTGTATGGAGCTTCAAAAACCATATGGCCTAGCGCCCCGCGCTCAAAATCTGTCCCTGGATGTACGCCAAACCTGTGGATCAACTTTTTTGTAACCTTTTTGGAGCGCAGTGTTCTCAGTTTGATGCCATTGCTATCATGTCATTTGTCAACTTAAAGGTCGCATTTGCGTGGGGTGATTTTGGGGGTCATGTTCCTCCGTGGAACCCTCTAATTTCGGCTCATGTCTCCTCGAGTGATGAAGAAGATAAAGATAAATTGCAGATAGCAACAAACGAAACTGCTTTCGTCTATCATTTGCCTGTTGCGAAGCTGTGTGTAGCGGATGAATTGCAAATACTGTGGCAGCGATTGGAGTTGCTTCTACGATTCTTTCTAACTCATTACGATGCAATGAAAATACGAAGTTGCAGGCGGTAGCAAAATCAACTTCTTTCACGTGCCATGTATCAGCGTACTCCCATGCAGTCACTACCAGCCGTGGACACAGGGGGGGGGATGCAGGGGATGCATTCCCCCCCACGAGACCTAAAGAGGTGTTGACACAACACTTGATTTCATTGAAAATCATCGCCAAAAATATTTTTGTATTACACACTAAAAATTAACTTGTGCTAACAATCAGTCAAAAATGTTTCTTCGGTTCATTAGATGAGCTGGCCTTGTTTGTGGAACCTGATATAAAATAGACAATGATCGCATGGGCGTTCGCAGGGTGGGTAAATGCCCATTTCCTCCCCCTGGAAATTGGGATTAAGAACCAAATATTTCCCGAAAAACCTGAAGTCGGCATCTTAAATTCCGATTAATTGGTTTGATTCTTGGAATGACAGTTTTTTTGCCGGTATGAAACTTACACTGCACAAGAGTCAGGTTCACAGTTACAGTGTCATGCAGTGATGGGCTTGCAGTTCAATCATGTCTCTTCCTTTGCTTGCAGAGGCGGGTTGTGAAAGTCGCGAGAGGATTGTTCTGCTGTTGGTCTTTATTGCGTAACAATACTGTGGCAACAAACCCGCAAAGGTTCACTTTATATTACGGAAGCAGGCGTTTTGTTGCATGAGACTGTTGAACGCAGACATCTTGGCAAGTAATGCAGCGAGACAGTGACGTGCTGATAGCGGCAGCCACGCAGCCTACATTTGTACTTTGTGAGAAGCGGGTCTCGTCAAGTGTAAGTCCTACCATTCCTACTATTATCACCACGCGCCGCTCACTGCCTCTCAGCGTCTCCAGGCGCACAAAAAGAATGCTCTCACAAACAGAGCGCGTTGAAACCGAAGGGCTCGCTTGGCCACGAGCACTGTATTCTAAAGAGAAAAACGCTCTCATCGAAAGGAAGCGCGCGGTTAGGCGTTATTCCCCGAAAATAACGTCGGCAACACAGCAAAACACCTTACCACTTTAACAGCATTAGTATGTACTGAAATGCGAAGCTAAGGTGCAAGATTTAAAGCAACCTAGGCTGCGTATGTCGTCATTATCAAGTTTAGCAAACTTATCACAAAATAATTTAATTTATTTTTTTGTGAGCAGACACGAAGTCCATAGTATGAACACACTCACTCTGCAGAACGCAGGTTGATAAAA
>JGI24158J21664_10011563_pt1 | contig 11737 bp, 6 predicted proteins | sample Ectturendosymbi3_FD_21664 | JGI IMG/M metagenome (IMG submission 21664)
ACACTGCTGTTTTCAAAGTCACCAGGTAAACACTGCTGTTTTCAAAGTCACCAGGTAAACACTGCTGTTTTCAAAGTCACCAGGTAAACACTGCTGTGTTCAAATTCACCAGGTAAACACTGCTGTTTTCAAATTCCTGGCAAACCTCAATATTTTAATTGCAGGTCATTGTGATTTGAAATCATTAGCGTGCAATGCAATCTGCTGGGTCGACTTGTGCTTGCAAAGTGCTTTTTACATCAGCAAACGGCTTGCATCATAGAGAACATTTCAATACGTTAATCTTGCTAATGTTTTAGCTGACATTCCACCTTCACTTTTAACTTCTACCCATCTTCTGCGTCTTAACTCCCTTCTGTATCTATTTCTTAACGAATGTCGCATCGTTCCATGTAATTTGTTTCATTCTTATCTGTTGGCTGGTCGGGTGAACAGTGTGTTTACCCCGTGCAGCGGTGTTCATTCAAGCATTAATAACCTGACTCATATCCTGTTAAGAAAACCACGAGGTTTGGCGAAACTCCGTGTAAAGCAGTGTTTCTCTCAGCCTTTTCACTTGCGTGACCCAGATACCTTATGGTAAAAATTGCCCGGCCCACTACGTTGTTAGCAAAAGCAATGCTTTTATACGCATGAACAAACACACATCATTGTAAAGTGCAAATTTATTCCTGTATGCCTGTAGGGGCAAAACGTGTTTCTGAACACCATCATCAATGCCTTCCCACGCTGCAATGATTAGATGTCTAGGTAAAGATAAAGGTATTATCCTAACTCTGTGGCCCACTCAACTGCGCCATGGCCCACCAGCGGGCCAAGTTGAGAGAAACACTGACGTGAAGGAAGCAAAACAACAGAAGCCGCTTAATGCTGAAAAGGGTGCTGGAAATTCGGTTTGTTTTTGTGGACTCATACAAAAGAGAGGTAACCTCAGTGAATGGTTGACTTAGGAAAAAGGGTAAGCGAAGCTGACGTCATCGCATGCGAATGTGAAAAACTACCTGCGCCTTCTTAAACAAATATACTTCGCCTTGTTTTTTTTCGCTGAGGCATTTCAGTAACTTGCGCCGTAACAGTATTAAAACCGACACTGAGCTGCCTCTTCTGACTATACTTTCTTTTTTTTTTCGAAAATTCGGATCGTGACCGAAAAAAAAAAATGCTGGACTACAACTCGTTTCTTGTCTTCATCAGGCCCAGGCGGAAGGTCTCTTTTCGCTTGAGACATTTCAGTACTTTGTTCAGTAGCAGCATTAAAACATGGCTGGAAACATTAATAACTGGTCCATAATAACTGAATTGACATAATTTTTGTCGAAAATTTGGCCACATGACCGAAAAAGAAAGTAGTGCTGTAATACAACTCCTTTCTTTTTCTCCATCATGTTCAGGCGGAAGGTGGCGCGAACATGGGGGTGGACATCGACACCGGGGACATGATTGACGCCGTGGAAGCGGAGATTCTCGACTCTTACCTCGTCAAGCACTGGGCGGTCAGGTTGGCCACCAACGCCGCGGTCACCGTACTGCGCGTGGACCAGATCATAATGGCCAAGCCGGCCGGTGGCCCCAAAGCGCCCAAACAGTCCGGCGACTGGGACAAGGACGCCGACGAGTAGGGGCGCGAGGACGAGTTGGGTCACGAATCAACCAGTGTCGACCTTTGAGTTCGTGCGAAGCATGATGTGGGCGAAACAACGATATTAGAAAATTACGTGTGACGTCACCGCTGCGCCGATGACGTCACCGCTTGATGCATGCTGTTGTTCCAAACCGTAGCAGGACTTGAAGCACGGTTCGGCCTTGTACTGGACGCGTCGTTTTTGTTGTGTAATAATAAAAAAAAACTTTGAAAGTGTATTTGTTTGCGTCACGGCGTCGTATCTGACGTTTGCAGCAGAATAGGGACTTCCCCCGACTTGTGGTTGCGTCATCGAGACTTGAGACTCGACAGTCGCGAGGTGATCGCGTCCTTGGTCTGAAGCAGAGTGGTCACTCTTTGTTCTGCACGATGGTTTGTGCATTATTGCATGTTAACTGCTTGCACCTGTTGGAAAACAAGTCGCCAATGCGAAAATGGCGTCTGTGTAAATTTTAATCACAGACAATCGGTTTGTTCCAAGTTATTAAGCAATAAAAGTTTGGTGGCAAGAACGTATATACCGCGGGTTTGTGGATAAGCGCAACGCAAAACTCGCTCACAGCGAAGCTCCACACCCGAAAGCTCGAAGTTGAATCGTGTAAATCTTTAATGTTCCTGTCAGGTTGCGGATGCTCATTTCCTGCCTTACTGGGATATAGATGAAAAAAGTCATGGAGTCATGGCGTGTTGGTATATTGTTGTCAAGTAGAAATCTAATAAAGCAAAATTAGTGATTTTCATATTTGATTTTTCATTTAGCAAAGCGGCTGTTGCTTGGTTGCTGTTCTGGTGTGAGGTGGAAAGGACTCGGTGTGGCAAATAATGACAAAACATCGCCGCAAGTCGACAGGCGGTTGCGTAACTAGTGATTTGATCCGGAGGGGCAGCAAACCTTAGCTGAAAGGGGCCAACTGGCCCCTGAATGGGGTCACTAGCCAAAACTCAGAAAAAAAATTGAGAAATAGTGAAACCAAATGTCGCGGATATCTATGCTAGCTACAAAAAAACGAAAACACCCGACAAGCGCAAAAAAATAATCCCCTGAATACCAAAAAATACTAAATACAAAAATGTCGACTAAAGGGTGTCCAGTTTTTACATTTAGCATGTCAGAGGGCGGCTCGCCTCCGTCAGTTACGCAACTGGCCGCAATCAGTTGATATTGTCGGGGGAGCGAAATGATTGCAACTTGTACGTAACAAGCACGACAGACCAAACTTTCACTCTCCAGAAAAATTTCGAGAAATACTAAGCACATGCCAAAGACGTCTACGCATGTTTTGTCAACCTTAAGACAGCATACCACCGGGTTCCTCGTGAGATCCTTTGGGGATTATTGCGGGAGTTCGGTGCACAACCGTTTGTAGTGGGCATCCGACAAGGTATGTGCTGAACAGGCGTGGAGTGATTGCTATTAGGCCCGTAGCCACGGGGAGGCATTCTGGGAAATGCCCCCCCCAAAATTTTGTACCCAGAAAATATTATATTTTTTCTCCCTCAAACCATAAAACCTGGTTACGGGCTTGGTGGAAACCAGATGGCTAAACACTGTTGTACGGTTGATATTCAAAATATACTCAGTATGTCGCCGTGATGATAACGATAACGAGGTGCCAAGGGATATAGGTCTAGAGCAGTGTTTTTCAAACCGGGGTTCTGTGGAACCTCAGGGTATCTATCGTGAGTGGCTGCCGGGGGTTCCGCCGAAATTGTCTGGGACGAAATTCGCAACCGCATTTCTCTGCGTTTGTAGCAATACCACTGTTTCACAGGTTTATTACGGAAAGTGGAATGGACACTTGGATCATTGCATAGGGTTCCATGAGCAATGCAAACATTTGCGGAAGGTTCCGCTGCAACGAAAAGGTTGAAAAACACTGGCCTAGAGACTAGTAACAGGAGTATAGAATGCAATGATTATGATCATGCTGTGTATAGAAATGCGCCAAAGAGTTATGTGAGGAAAAACATTTAAGTTGGGTAGTTCCCGCGAATGCTCTCCGTTGCAACAGACCCGAATGTGCCGCAGCGTTTGAATATATTCACAGTATAAAGATTGGCGTAACTTAAGGTTTGATCCACGTCTGGAACTTAGCTGAAAGGAGCCCACTGGCCACTGTAGGGGCCCACCAGCCAACATTCAGAAACTAACTTGAGAAATGATGGTTAACCGGATCAGAGCCGTGTGAAACGCTGTTGGGACCCCCAAAAAAATCCAAATGGGGCTCTTTAATATCAGCAAGCATTTAGACAGATGCGTGCTTTTTCGAGCCAGTTGCAAATTAGCCCCTTGAGCAGTGCTATTTCAAAACCTAACCAAGCTAAAATAATAATGTACAACTTAGGATAGGGGCGAATCCAGGGGAGCGATCGCCCCCTCCCCCTAAAACCTATGAAAGCAACTTTAATCACCACGTTTTATAATATTCAGAAAACAGCATTCGCGATTAAAGACCATTTTTCGTCCATTGTTTTGTCACAGTAGTGTTGTGAAGTAGTCTATACTTCATCTCTCTTACTGTAGAGAAGCCCTTATGAGATTTTACTACTGTAGCAGCGCGGTAGCTGCCACATGCGACGCGCTAAGCATAACATCCCCAGTAGCACGAAAGCTACTGGGAGCTTCCTTTAGCCGAGTGCGTAAGTGCGCAGGCAAGCCGCTTCTTCACGACCAAAAATCACTGGAATCGCCCCCCCCCTAAAATTACTGGCATTTGTCCGCCCCTGACTTAGCAGAAAATAACTTTAATGAACTGCCAATGCCAAATAAGCGAAAACTAACTTTATCACTTGTTAGTTGTTACAATCAATAAAGCGAAACAAACCTCTCTTCTTGTGATGTGATAGGAAATTATTTATGATGTAATTTACCTGTCTCATGTAGTTGCCGTACTTGCATCAACTGTACGACAGAGGTGTGCAACCTGCGGCTCTAACTTACTAATACAATATACATTGTGGGGCCCCTACGAATGGTCGGGGCCCCCCCGACCGGCGGATAATTGGCTGCCTTGCCACGGCACTGAACCGGATGTAGTGTTACAACCTCTCCGCTGGCTTTGCGCTGAAGGCGCGGTTCACCACGAACGGAATGTGCGCGGAGAATAACACCCATTATATATGAGGCGCGAACAAGCAATAATACTGATCGTGGCGTGTGAGTTCTGCCGTTACCAACATGTGAACGATTGAACGTAATGACTAGCGTTCGTGGAGAGTGATATCTGTTGTTGGTTGCTGCCACAGCGTGAAGCTTTGCGCATTTGCCGCTCGGGCTTTCCGATCGCAATAGTAGATTGCTATATAAAAAGCCCTCAATCACCGGAAAATACTACAAAAAAATGCGAAAGAAATGGCAAGAAATGTCTCCTCTAATTTTTTGAAACTTCAGGGAAATTGATGGTCTTTTATGCAGTAAATATTTAGTTTTAGATTGCATTAAAGTTTTCAGTTTAGGTTAGATTTTGGAATTTACTCCGCAACTTCGCTGTGACAGAAAGTGCTTACAGGGCATCGCTTACTATGAATGCCTGTAAAAGGTCATCTTTTTCAAGGGAGCACCGAGTCGAAATAGAACCGCTTGCTATGGGACCACCAGTTCCATGGATGCACGAATTCTACTGATTTGGCGGTATCACTAAAAGCGAGCTAGCGCCGGCTCTGAAAAACTATTCAACTGGTATGGCTTACGAGTTTTGATTATGAGGCATGTATTAGCGGACTCCATCTGCAGTTTATAACGATAACATTCTGATAATATAACTTCAAATCCATGATTAGGAAAATGTGAATCATGCTCTAGCAACAAATGGACGCATTCCAAAGAGTTGGAAATCTTTGAAAACATTTTCTAACCAAAAGCTGCAGCGATTTCAGTCCATTGTGCAGCCCCGTCCTGTTCGGCATATTTTCTACACACTATAGCTGAAATTAACGGCAATGCAATGTTGTAGCCAGGTTGTATGGTTTGAGGGAGAAAAAATATAATATTTTCTGGGTACAAAATGTTGGGGGTGCATTTCCCCGAATGCCTCCCCGTGGCTACGGGCCTGGTACCAATCGCTCCACACCTGTTCAGCACATACCCTTGTCGGATGCCCACTACAAACGTCACTCTCCCCCTACGCTAGTCATTACGTTCAATCGTTCACATTTTAGTATCGGCAGTGTTTTCAACACACTATAGCTGCAATTAACGACAATGCAATGGTATATTGTTGTAGATAAATTTGTTTCACTTCGTTCTTACTCTCGCTCGCACTCCTTTTTGCTCTGACGTTGATTCAGTCTGTGTGAACTCTGGAAATTAGTCCTGTAGACCAGTGGTCTTCCACTTTTTCGTACCGCGATCCAGGCCCGTAGCCACCAGTAAGCATTGCCCCCAAAATTTTGTTGTGCCCAGAAAAAGTTGTTGTAAACATAGGCTAAAATAAAAACAAAATTCTGCCCTCCTAAAAATGTATTTTGTCCCCCAAACCTGAAAACCTGGCTACGGGCCTGTATTGCAGTTATAGCTAATCTGGTATGCTACAACAGCTGGATCAGCAGAAACGCTCCCTTACAAACAACTGTTTAGGTTTCGCCTGAGGAAGTAATTAACTTCACCACCTCATCTGTTTCCCTCCTCACTCAGGATTCAGGAAGAATTCAGTTGCAAGTAAATCTCGCGACATTATGAAACAATTTCGGATGACATATGCCAACATTATTTGAGAATTCTGGGCATATTCTCCAGCCAAAATAAATTTGTTTTGTGTATGACGTGCTTTGTCAAAAGTAAAAACAGTGTGATTTCTCTATTGTAAAGGTTGATTATTAATATTTGTGGTAAATAAAAAACTACAAGTGGTTGTGAAATTAGAACAGAGACTATTGGTAGACTCCATTTCAAAAGCAAAGGAGGAACTGTTGCTGAAGCGGTTTATCAAATTACACGCTTTAACAGTGGTTATTGTCAATAAACAACAATAACCCTACGAGTGTTTAGTCCAGGTGTCGGCAACCTGTGACTCCAGAGCTGCATGCGGCACTTAAGCGCTTGTAAAGTTGCTGCTCTCTGGTTTGGCAAAACCTGTAATTTGAATTTGCATTTGATTATGATAACTGTTAGAATTAAGTTGAGTATAATCTAGCTTATATCCTTTGCAGTCGCATAAAAAATAAAGCAGTATCAAGTAGGGTTGCGCGGTCGGAGCCGGAGTCTGAAGGAGTCGGAACGAGTGATGCCTAAATAGTTTGGCGTTTTTGTCCATTGAATCCAAAATTAGCTGAGGCTCAAGCATGGACAAAATTCTGAAAGACTTTGCTGATGAGCACGAAAAATAACTTTCTCTTAGCAAAGACAACATTTTGTCGCAGGCTACAATAGACTGGAGTGCGCCGATTTGGTTTGTGTGTTCTTGCTTGGAGCTGACTTATATGTTTCATTGTCATTATTGTGGAGCATTATAAGGTTTCACTGCAGTTTTATGCGATGTCTTGTTGTCACGCTTTTTCTTTTGCTGATGCTTTTTTAGCTAAGCTGTTATACCTTTGCTGGCACAGTCATCGCATCAAGCAGTGTTGTTAATTCCTTTTAACGCATGGCCAATTGACTGTCGTAACCCGGCGGAGGTACCATATGGGCAGAGAGGAGGTATTGAATGTAGAAACTCTTAGATTTATTGGGTGTTACGGAGATGTGCATGGAAGACTCTGCTGGAGATGTGAAACAGGGGGTCTGACGCGAACATTCATTGTGTGCAAGTGTTCTGCAGCTCGTGAGACGTTGACGAACTGTGATAGTTGGCAGGTAATCATGGCAATGTCATTCAAAGATTTTTTTCTCTGAATGACGTAGCGGAGTTACAAGCAGTTGGCTATAGAAAACTGTAGTTCATTTTAATCTTGCAAAGTAGAAACCAGCTAATCATGTTATTTGTCATGTTGAGGGAAAACTTGTTTATCTCTTTTGCGTTGTAGTCTTCAGTTACTATGCCGTACAATCTTAGAATAATTTTCAGCTGCGTAAAGGTTTGTGGTTCATTTCTATTACAACATCAATGCTTTATTTAAAATTATTTGGTATTTTATTAACAAAGTTCACAGGACAGTTGTGTCAAAAGCTTAGACGCCAGAACAAACAATACACCGTACTGTGCTATCTTGGCTTTAATCTTTTCAACTTGTTCTGCCTTTATTTTTTGCCAGCAAACTAAATCCTCTAACTCACGCACACACCCCTTTCAAAATACCTAAACTACTTGACGCGGAATTGTTGCAAGCTAATGTCACTAATATAACATTGTTAATTTGTAAGTAACCGACATCGCAAATCACTGCCTTTGTTGAAGTTTTGCTTAAACACATTGAAGTTGAATATTGCAAGGAAAGACGAAAAATTTTTTGTACGCGAAGTAGACTTTACCTTGAAGATCTAATGTGACCGTGCAACTCATGTCTGATAAACTAAAAAATAATATGTTGGTAAGCAGCAATATCTGATAACTTTCACAAAATCCGTTTCAACGTCTAATCTGCATGACTTCTCAATTATTATATCTTGCTAGTGAACCACTTTGTTTATAACAGCACAAAACATGCGATGAAGTTTCATGATGCATTTATTTGCTTGTAAAGGGCTTAATAAACAAATGTTTCACTTTCCTCCCTTGATAAATATTATGAAAAAAATGCAGTGAGTTACATAAAAATAAATGCGACATGCAAAGAGATAAGCTTGGGACGTTTTGCATAGTATTTGGAAACGAGCTTAGAAAATATGACGGAAGTGCAACGGCAGTTGTTCTGAGGTATTTGCCTGCCAGTCGGAAAGCACGTTACCAAAAAAGCAAAATGTCGGCATTTTTGCAAGTAACAGGACATTTGTGTTTTGTGCTGATTTCATCTTAATCGGAGGATCCCTAAAAGTGGAAAAACGTCTCGGTAAGTTTCAAAGTTTCATTTCAACCAAGTAATGTTTTAATATCTGCATACGAGCATGTCGGTGTTTCCAAACCAGTTTTGTAGACAGTTTCTACATATTCATCTGCAAAGTCGCGATGTTCCCTTTTGAAGATGCAAGTTTTATTGTTCATTTTTCCTGAGATTCTTCCAATCGAAAAAGTTTAAGTTTTTCACCTGCAGATATTTTTACCTGTGACAGATCTACCGGCTCTGTAACAAAACTAACTCACTCTCCAATTTCCCAGCTATTCAACGTGTCTCCAGTTGTGAGAAACACTGGACAATCTGGTAAATCAAGTCATTAAAATTGTTTGAAAATTTGCTGACAATTTTTTGTTCAAATTTTTAAAAATAAATGTTTTTTTTACTTGGAACAAAGACCTTATATAAAATGCAAGTGTAAAATTTTCCTCAAATCAAAATGCCATAAATTCATGTTCCACATAGACGACGAACACGAAATCGTTTTCCTCAGATTGAAAAATGGTTCAGATTAAAATAAATTTGTTTATGAAGCACCAAAAGCACTGAATATTATTTTACCAGGGATACAGTTTGAACAGATATTTTCACTACCTTCATCAAAATCAGCATGAAACCGTTAGTTCAGCAATTGATGGTTCATTCTTTACATTGGCATAATGTATGATGAAAGGTGTTGGCGCAGTTTTGAAGCGTAATCAGAGATTTGAATAATGTAGTAATGTGATGTTGACAATTTCAGAAACAGCAACTTTGATGTGGGAAAATAGCACAGTTTGTAGCAACGCAACCAATACATATTTTTCAAACCCAAAAAGTATCTGAACAATGATAAGAAATGCATGAACTACAGTAAATGTGACAAAACAAATATTTATTTGCAAATCCTTTTGCCTAATGCAAAATCAGTGTTAATCCCCTCAACTTTTGTGTTTCTGCTAAAGAATCTGGGGCATGAGGCATATTTCAAAATTTGAACAAAATATTGGACTTGGGTTCGAAATGGAGTTTGAAGCGTTTTGGATGAAATATTCTACCTCAATAAAAAAGCAGTGCCACAACCTTTCACAAATTTCAAAAACAAAAATTGTTTCAAAACATCTGACACACCTAGATGTTGTATGTTCATCAACAAACAATAAAAATCATCACAAATACTTGCCATCGGTGGCAAATGCTTCATGCTCTGAAATTAGTGAAATGTTTTTTAAAAGTTTGTATCACTGTATGCAAAATTTGTAGTAGACATTGAAGCACGAAATCCATAACAGTTTTCTTCACAAATGTACAAAACGTTCTGCATCAAATTTTGTTAGTTGAATTAGACATTCCCTCTACTACGTGGTGGGCCTGAAATCCACGGTGTCCATGTAGTATCTGTAAATGTTTCAAGTAACAAATCAGTGAAACATGGATCATACTTTAAAAGATCATATTTTATTTTCACTGTGATAACACAAAAACATAAATGTTTGATACGCATGGATTTTTTCGAAATATTGTTTGAGAAATGATTTAACACAAAGGTGCAACAGCAAGTTCAAATTTCCACTTTTTAATAAATGTTCAAAAATTCGTGGCTGCGTAAAACATTACAATCACTCGTCACAGCACTTTGTGTTCACGTTAAAAATTGTAGTTTCAGGCGTGAAGACATCTTGAAAAATAATTTAATTACCATAAAAGCCGCATGCAGATCTGCAAAACTAGTTTCGTAACACGTTCAGAAAATGTAACTCAGGTGTCGGATTCGGCGGTTCTGTGTATTATTCGCTAAGCATTTTCGATTAACGAATATGCTGATTAGTAGCAACATTGTCATAAGCATTTTGCATTGCAAAAATATTTCATAAAATATTTTGGAAACATTGCAAAAAATTTTCAAAATGCATAATGGAAATGTACCATCACTCACCCATCAACTGCTCATCCCTGTTAAAAAAAGTTTAGCAGTGTTACTTTTCAAATTTCAAGGATTTTTCAACTGCAATGCAACGGCAAAGCTAGATTGAGAATGTAAATGATGCAAATTAACTCACCTCAAAGCTCCTCTGAGTAACCAACGGTAATTATGCAGTTTTGTCTCGACATCACCGGTAATGAATAAAGCAAGCAGAACAACAATCAGAAATACTTTGTTTATTTTGTACATTTCTGTGCAAAAACTGATACAGGATGAAAATTTTTGCACTTAGGCTGACGGCAAAAGAGAAATATATCTGGTTTAGAGGCTGAAACCATATCGATATGAAGAATGTTCATAGAAATTAGTAAATGATTGTTTTTATCCCTGGATTTCTAATTCTTACAAACCATTCACTGTCAAACAAAACAACATTTCAAAATCGACCAAAATTTAGACTAGTTCATAGCAAGTGCTGAAACGAGACATTCACCATGTCGTTGACCGACGCATCTGTACATCTCACGAAAGACTAAAGTAACGCAGCAACGCTTAAAGCAATTTTATAGTTTAGTCTTAGAGTTCCATATGGACGAAACGATACTTTGACTAAAGCAGGAAAGCTCAAATCTATTTTTAGTCATTATTTTCCTCATCATTGGGGAGGAAGTAATCAACGTGATGGGAAGCTTGCTCAGGTAAGTGGCAATTACTAATTTTTTGCGTCCCATCTCACAGGGCTTGATGTGGTTCGCGATTTTTCATGTCCCCTCTCATAGGACTAGATGCAGTGGTGAAAGTAAGCCGGAACGGCCCGGAACGCCGTTCCGGTGAACGAATTATTGCCGGTACGGCGTTCCGCTTAGAGTTCCAAGTACGCTAATATGTATTTGTTTTTCTGTTTTTGTTCAATTCACATTTTTTTACTATGCCGTTAACACAACCTTCCACAGAAAAACGAATGTGTGGCCTCAGAAAATAAGTCAAATACGGTCAGGCCCGTAGTCACGGGGAGGGCATTCGGGGACAGTGCGCCCCAAAATTTTCTTGTTCCCAGAAAATTTGTTTTAAAAATATGATAAAAACAAAAATCGTGCCCCCCTAAAATGTATTTTTCTCCTGCAAACTTCAAAACCTGGCTACGGGCCTGAACACGGTGCAGCGCAAAGTGTTGAGATGAATCACAATGAGGATTCTCTTTTTATAGCGTTGAGAATGAATTATTGTTACGTATAATTTGTCACACAGAACGTCTGAAGCCGTTT
>JGI24158J21664_10011565_pt1 | contig 11736 bp, 7 predicted proteins | sample Ectturendosymbi3_FD_21664 | JGI IMG/M metagenome (IMG submission 21664)
CCTGAAAAACAGAATCTGCCCTGGAATTTTTCACTGTATTGAAATATTTTTTATCTTTCAGGATTTTTGAGCAACTTGTGCTTGCCCTGAAAAACAGAGTTTTCCCTGAATTCACTGTATTGAATATATATTATTTATCATTCAAAATTTTGAGCAACCTGCGCTTTCCCTGAAAAACAGAATCTGCCCTGCAGACTAATGTGAGCACCGCAAACTTAGTTGTAAATAGTTCAAGTTCAATTCACACTCAGTTGTCTGCAGTTCACAATAATATTGATATTGGATGATACCCCAATTCAGCAAAAGCTGTAAAGGATGACAAAAAGTACAACCTTTTCGCAAACTCGATAACAACTCCCAGGGCGCAACCAGCTCTTCATTTCATGACATTTCATTCGATGACGCCATCGTGCTTATTCAACCGTGGTACAAATTTTTCGCAAACGGACGTAGATAAAGTTTTCTTCACAACATTTCCGAAAATAAAAACTTTTCAGTTTTCATCAAGATGCAGACCGAATGATCAGAACAGAAAAAAATAGTAGACTATTACAAACACTTTGGTTCCGTACTCAACTAGTGCAGTCATGGCTTTAGTGTGGCAGATGTATAGGCTGCTAACAACCCTGCCTACCTTTTCTTCTTATTTTAGCAAATTGTTTCTAGCCCTATTCTTCNAGCATATGTTGAAATTTCTATCACAAATTAAGATCCCAATCTTGAGAAAGAGCCTATGTCAAGGGCGAGGGGATCTTTGAATCCTAACGTTTCGGCCAAAACGGATCAGGTGTGTTTGGGGAAAAAAAGGCTTTTTCTGGCATCCACACGAGTTATGTGAAAATTTTTAGAAGCAAGTTTAAGGCCAGTGGTGTAGGAGGCCGGGGTGCAGGGGGTGCAAGCGCACCCCTAAACGTTTTGATTTAGTGAAAAGTTGGGAAAAATCCCTTAAAATCTGGAGAAAATCTGTGTAAATATGGACAAAATGTATGAAAACCTTGGCGAAATCGCTTTGTGTGCTTTGATGTATGAAAACCTGCGCAAAATCGCTTTGAGCCCACTGGTCAACGCAGTGGGGCCCACTAGTCAAAACTCAGAAAAAGATAAAGAAATGATAGTGAATTTGTGAATGTCATGGATGCCCATACTAGATTTAAAAAAAGAAAACACCCCGAAAAACGCACAAACAACTAATTAAAGAATACTAAATATGAAAATGTTAGCTAAAGGGGGCCCAGTTTTTACATTTAGCTTGCCAGGGGGGTCGGCTCGCCCCCTTTCCCCGTCAGTTACATCACTGCTCGTGGTGAAATGACTAACACGCTAAAAAATGCTACTGATGGTTTCATAATGAAACAATTGGGTAGATAAATTGAAACTTTCGTGCCTTACATGGATTAGGTACAGTAAGGATTAGGTATAATTTGCAGATACCCATTACATAATATGCATGAAGATAACTTAAGTCAGAAAACATCCTCAAATAGTAAAACAGTTACTACTTGTGACAAAACTAGGCCTATCACGTTAAGCGCCAAAATAAAGCAATAAAAATAATAAAACCAACCAACACGAAATCTCTAGAAGAACCTTTCCAGCACTTAAACATCTTAACCCTGCTCAGGTAACCTCTGCCCAATTTGGGCAAACAGTTCTTCTACTGTTGCAACCTCTCCGGTGGTGTTGCGTTGATTGTGTGATTCACCACGAACGGGATGTGCGTGAAGAATAACACTATTATATATGTAGAGCGAGCAAGCAATAGTAAGAGAGATTGCGACGTGGTAGCTCTGCCGATATTAACGTGTGAACGATTGAACATGACGACTAGCGTACGCAAAGAGAGATTGCGAGCATGATCTCTATTGTTGCTTGCTGCCACGGTGCGAAGCTTTGCACATATGCCGCTCGGGATTTCCGATCGCAACACTGCTTAAATTAAAAATTGGTTAACATTCACGTAGAAAGCTGTTTCTTTCAGTAGCTGCATTTTTTACACGCTCTTTCGGGCAGTCCTATCGAAATCTGCACAAGTTTTGTAGTTTTTTATGGGAACAAAAATTTGTCCAAACTGACCCATGGTTACCTTAGGTGTACCAAAATTCCTACACAAAGATACATCCTAAGGTATCCTTGACCGATTTGGGCAAAAGGAGTTGGTGTATGTAGGTTCACTAGTAAGTCACGCCAGCAACCTTTAACCGAAGCCAGTACGGGAGTAGATCACACGAGTGCAAGCCCTGACGACGCAGATCAGTTTGGCGCGAATGGCTCCTGCTCAGCTTGTGGTCTTCATTGAGAAACAGGCAGGAGAATGTATAACGCCTTCTCCGTCAAAGGAAAGAAATTGGAGCCAAAAAGAGCCTGCACCTTGTTGTGTGTGCACTTGTGGTGAAAGGTCAAAGCATTTTATTGACGACATGATGAACCTTGTGCTTCTCTTTTCTTAATTGAAGTTTCTAGAACTTTGGCTTAGCCAATAAAGGTTTGCTCCTTGTTGTGCGTTGTGGCATTCGAATCTGCCTTTTAGGACAATTCCGCGAGAGCGCTAGTTAATTTGATAGGAATGTGTCCTAGTCACTCCCAAGTTTACACTGAAGAAACTTAGACCTGCCCTTTATCGCTCGACTTTGCGCTCAGTTTTAATATCAAACGAATTTGTATTTACTCATGGTTTCATTAATGTAACTTTAAGCACTGCGCTATTACTCCCAAATATATCAGAAAGATAATCGAAAACAACAGGGGTTTATACCAGTAACATGGATTAAAGCTAAAGCATGTAAAAAGAAGTTACTGCGAACAACAGGGGTTTAATACGAGTTCAATTCTTTCGTGGAGGAGAGAGCAATCCAACTTATCACGGGCATCCAACTTATCAAGCCACTAAACCATAAGTCTCTTTTGGGAAGTATAGTCCATTGGTACGCCCATTTGGACTAAGCCAGCTTGGTACGTCCACTGCTGGTTCAGGTGTTAAGCTTGTTAGGCCCACTGCTCAACTGACTTCCAGACTCAGATCGCCCTGGTTTGATACTTCGTCGGGGATTCCCGACCAGGTAGGAAACCTACGGCCGATATGTTTTTTCTCGATTCTCATCGGCTGACATTTCGCGTCATGAAACGTCATCGAGTTTTCGTCGAATCACGTTCGAGAACGTTTTTCCGGCGGTACCGGAGGCCCGCCTACCATTTTGGCCGTAATCCGGAATGTTTTCCGTGGTGTTCCTTTTTTATCCGTTTAAATCGGGAATATTACTTGCAAATCAGAGTCGACCACTAATATAAATGGTTTCTAAAATCTTTTGGGTTACTCTTTTCCTAGGTGTGACTTAAAATAAATATTTAAAATACATATACACAATAACACGACTAAAGGCACATTACAATGTCCTTGTAACTCAATGTTCTTAATCGTCGCCTTGTTCCAACTTTATGCTCTTGGATTTCAGTCCATTCGGTGAGGCGATCTGTGGTGTTCCAATATTCTTTCATGAATCCGTCGGCAAACTTCTAAGTCTCTTTCTTGACGTGCTTCAGAAGTAGTTGAAATCTTCTGTTATTGGTATTTCAGAATCATAAGACTCTTCATGTTGAGGATGCAACGCGAACTCAACAGCGTGCAATTGTGGTAAAAGGTCAAAGCATTTTATTGAGGACATGAACTTTGAGACCAGACAAGGCTGTGGAACCTGTCCACCATCAAAACAGAACAAAACGAGGTTCACGTGCCAACTGCCAGTGCCAAATATGGGAGCACTTTCAAGTTTTCTGCAAAGATTACTCGCACCACTGGAATACCAACCCCCGGTGATTTCCACCCGGACAAGAGTGGTGGCCACGTGGTACCTAGGTGAAAATCACCCGACGTTATGGTTAGAGTGAGTTTTTTGTTTCCCTGTCGATGCCTTGACATTGGAAAAATTTACAATACTGCACTTATTTATAGTTTTCATGTTTCAATTTTGTGTGGCTTGGAGCATTGTTTGGGAGGCTTAGCCCACCAAATCCACCCTGTGGCAACGGGACTAGCCCTATGTGAGACATGAAAGTCAATAGCAGTGCCGCGATCGATCTGATTGCCCAACAATTGTCTTAAAGCATTTGCCCATTTTGGGCAAGTTTACCTTATGTGCCTGATTTTCGTAAAAAATTTGCCCATTTTGGGCAAGGTTGATTAATATGGCTGAAAATTGCAATGAAAATAGAAAAATTTCATGTCTCAACCTAATTTACTTTTATTGCAGGTAGAACCACAAGCTTGAAATGAGGTTCTGTTTAAACCTTATACCGACCACCTATGATGTCTACTGGCGGAATATTTTGATTTTTCTTTACTTTTTCGTTCATTTGTTAAGAGCACTTACCACTTTTTTGTTTGGAAAATTGCTTTTGTTCTTCATCATGTAAAAAATTTTCAAAAATCAGCACGTTGTTTTTTTCTGATCAGATGAACTTGAGAAGACTTGCGAAGTTGTAGAAAAACCCGCGCGCGCGTCTAAACCTGTCAGTTAGTCCAGCATAAGCGAATAAACAAAATCTGCCCATTTTGGACCAGGACAACAAAAGTGTTTGTGTTTAGAGGTTACCTGAGCAGGGTTAAGTCTTCCCAAATCTTATGCCTTATCAGTAGGCAAATTCATGCACTCTTATCACAACAAACTGCTTCCAAAACATTTTGATGAATATTTCATTCCAATCACCTCAATTCATTCTCACTCCACAAGACTAGCAACCTCTAACAACCTATTTTTTTTACCTAACAACCTATTTATATTTTTAGGAAGAGTTAACTCTTCCCCAGGAAAATGGTCCCTCACCATTGTTGGTCCGAAAGTGTAGTCTTCAATACCACATGATATTAAGTCGTCAACCACGTTTACCTTTAAATGGAAACTGAAGAAACACCTTCTACATGATAAAGATACACAATTATGAACTTTTGCAACATTTCACTTATCCAGAACCAAATTCTGCAAATTCTGTATTTTGTGATTCTGTGTATTTTGTGTGTATATTTAATTTTCGCATTTTTTTTCTTCCCTGTGCACATCCCATTCTTTTCAGCATGAAAGCACACTCCATAGTTTGTCCTTTCTTCTGTACCTCATTAATTTGTTTTTGTTCCCTTTTTATATTTTATTTAAACGTATTATTAACCACACCAAATTCCTTCAATTAAATTTGATTCTCATCTGTGTACATAGGTATGCTCTTTCATCTGTACATTTTCTTCACCATGTTCTGTGTTTCTTTATTTTCCTAATTGTGCTTATTTCACTCAAATGTTGTTTTATAACACTTCTCAGTAACTGAAAAACAGGGTTGGTTGACTAGATGACCGCCGTGGTCCCTCATCAATCCTATATGACACAGCACCCGTCTTTTTTTACACTGATCAACCATTGCGTCATTGCATTTTCATTTGCTCTAATGTTCACTACTGTGGTTGGTTTGCTCAGTGCAATGACTTCTTGTAGTGCTCCTGTTTGTTGGCTGAGTCATATGAAACAATAAACCATTGTCCATTCTCCAAACTTTCACTACTGATCATCCAAACCATACCAATACAAACAACAAATGTTCCAATTTTTTTAATGTAAAGCACCAAAAGTTTTATTACTGATCCAGATTAATCCAAACCCCCAAAGACAACACACATAGTCCAGGATTATTTTGAAGTAAAGCACTAAAACACAACTAAACATCTGGTACTTGCAAGGGGCTAGTCACTGACTAGAGTAGACGCTTACGTCCGGCAGCTCATTTCCGCGCGTAATCTTCGCGCGATCGGACCCGCCTCAATTCGTATGACTTCGCAATGATTCGCATGACTCCGCAGCAGCGCACACAGCGACGATGAATAAACAAGACTGCCGTGCGGTTTTCCACGTGAAAACTCCCTAGTGTAAACCCAGCTTAAGCGAAATGTCGACGTTTCCCCCTCCCTGGAAAAATTTCTGCGGACGCCCATGATAATCAATTTGATTACGTATTTGGTTTGCGCACATTTCCAATATGTTGGCGCTGATAAAGGAATTATAAGGAAAAAAACAAAATCATGAGGCGCGACGAAGTGCACAGAAGCTTTAGATTGGTGTGCATAGGCAATGCTAGAGAAAAGCAGACACCGGGACAACGCACCAGCAAGCAGCACCCACTGCAACTTGTCATCGTCGCCAAAGAGCGTTAAGGATAAAAATGAGGTTTTGTAGAAAGCATCAAACCTTTGTTTGAAGTGATCGGATGAAAACGTTCGATGAAGACACATCGGCGAACGAAGCCATGCAGATAGTTTCTATTTCTAAACAAAGCAACGGAGATTCTGACATAACGGTTAACCTGGTGTGGGCGCACACGTACTAGCACTCTTCCTTCATGATGTCCCAAGATTTAAAATGTTTTTCAACGAGATACGTTTCGTGAATGGTTTACGATAAGCCACTGTTATTTCCCTAGTGCCAGCTCGTATATCCAATCTGTTTCTATGGCAAAGTATTGCTTTTCTCTTGTAACTGAAGTAGCTATTGAAGCGTGAGAATCTCAACCAATGAAATGACAGAAATGGCTAAGTGGGATTACGTAACACATCGCCACGTTTTCAAGCGCCTTTGACCGGTTTGATCCAGACAACAAAATACGTGGGCTAACGAAGTAGACTAGCAAGCATGTGCTTGGCAAACAAACTATCTCCTGAGGTTCGCTTGATATTGCAGAAGCATTGTAGTGTAAAGCTTTTCATTTGCTTGAATGAAACAAATACAGAGTATTGTTCAGTCACAGGGATTTGTTGTCTTTTGCATTCTCTTTCACATTGTTTGTTTTCATCTAACATCTTAAGGTGAAGCGTAAGTGTACAGGTCAACTCTTATTTTAACTTTTTGAGTGCAACAGAAGTATTCACTGACAGCGCTGTGCAGTGAAAGTATCTACTGCGGTGTCGTTGAGGGGATGCGCTGGAAAGCTGTTTCTTACTATACTTCAAGGTAAAAGGTTTCTGCTTTTTTTTATATTGCAGCAAACTGTGTATTGTCATATCCTTTGGCCAGAATATAGCAACCAACAATTACTTTGGTCAGTGACCCAACAAACTATTGTTTGCCAGTGGTGACAGGTTTGCCAGATGGTGTGAGTTAAAAAAGCCACATCAACCTGTAAAATAGAGCAGCAAAAAATTTTGAATGCAGGATAAATACACAACAACCTAAACACCCGTACAGGTTACACAACACTTTGAAAAGACCATAGCCTATATACGTATAAAGGATAAAGCTCGCTCCTTTAAAAATCTTATCGAAACTTTTGTTTTTGCTAAGTAAGTCAAGTAGTAGCCTGAAACACCAAAACTAAAAGCATGAAATAGCAAATTAAAAAATTATAAAATTCTAGTGCGAGTTTCCAACAAAAAGTTATTATTCTGTGTCTGGAAACATTGTCCAGAACCTGCCAGTGTCCAGATATCTGCCAAAATCATCTTTAAATCTGCAAAATTGAGATAACTGGTTTGGTAAAAAAAAAAAACTACTTTCCTTGGCCTTTTTAAAAAAAAATCCAAAAGAATTAACCAAAAGTCAGCAAAGAGTAGAGTTAAGAATGTGCTTGTAACCCTGCGGTTCCGCCTCCAACGCCGTTGTAAAACGTTCTGTTTGTCTGTTTGCAAATTAAACGCGTTCATTCATTCATTAACAAAAAAGCCAAAACAACACAAATTTGGCTTCAAAAAAGCCAAACTGGCAACACTGATCGGCGACAGTCGACTGCAGCATCAACGGCTGTAGGCACGAATAAAATCTGTTACGCAAGACAACTCATCCCAGCAAAATTGCTTACGAATCACTGCAAGCTAGCCTTGATATGATTCGTAAGGCAGTTATCGCTGTTATGAGTCTCTGTCTGGCAGGCCCTGATCACAGCCTCGTTGCTATACGGTTGGCTGGTTTCCTCTTTGCGCTCTCAATAAAGCGCACGCCGGCAACGCAACAATCAGTAGCCTACTGATTCCTTATGGGTCAAGCGCAACATTTTGCTGGTGGAAACAATATTATAACTCCGTTCTCGTTGCCAACTCGTCCAGCTAATGAGAAATTTCTTTAAAAAGATGGTCCACAATAGTATCTCAATGATTTTATTGCATTCTGCAGATAACAGTGGGTTAGACTGTCAGATTGGAAAACAAAACATAAACGGCAACCACGTATGATAATCTGAAAAATTTGCCGCTTTGTCGTGTCTGAAATCGCCGGCATGCAATTTCTCAAAACTGTTCTAAGCAACAGTAAAGATCCATAAAAATTTTGCTATTGCTCACTAATGTTTCACCTCGTGACGCATTATAAACTGACTGCCTGACCTTTACTTATTTGAAGGAAGTAAGTTGAAGTGGTAACTGTCATGGGCTTCATCACCTCTTACTACTTTTTAAAAGAAGGTTTTGTTGAGATTGTTTCAAGGGTTTTCCAGCTTTTTGATAAAAACTTGTTTTCACATTTTTGAAATAGGTTTATAGAAATAAAAACTTCTCAACAGCCATCTACCAGAAAAGAAAGTAAACAAAAAATTATTGCGTTGGGTAGTGCTACACATCAGTAGCTACAATAAGAACACAGGCATGGACGTTGGAAACACTTTTTTGCAGGAGGGGCAATAGTACGTAGTTCCACGTGGTGGAAAAAAGCATTTTTCCTCAGGGACCACACAGTGATGAACTTCCACTCGAAACTAAGAGAAAAGCATTTTTCTGACATAATTTTAATAGAAAGATATCAAATTTCATGAACAGGGGAACAAGGCCCATTGAACATCTTTTCCGACGCCCATCAACGCAGGCAAGGATTACACAAGCAAACAATTCATCTTCATCTGTTTGCTCAAGTAACGGGTATGCTTTCGTAGAAAAGTCGCTAAATTCCCTTCCTTCGCTTAAAATGATAAACGTTCTTCACAGCCGATTGTCAGCACGAAGCTGTGACCGCAAGATGTGCTTGTTTGCAGTCTTTGCATCCATTAAGCGAGTGACTGCAAGAAGAAAGGATGCCGACCTACAAGCTCATGTATCTCAATTTGATGGGTCGCGCAGAGGTTCCACGACTTATGTTTGCTGAAGCAGAAGTAGATTTTGAAGACAAACGATTTACGTGGGAAGAATGGCCTAGCCTCAAACCAAGTAAACGGAGTTAAATCTTAGCCATCTATTTTTTGCTAGAAATTACGTGCTTCAAAACGGAGAACTTACACCAACTTTAGAAGGTTTCAGTGTTTTAAAATGCTGTCATAGCCTGAAGATAACAGACACTTCAACGCTCTATTGTAAACCTGATGTCGATAGCAGGTAATTCAATGTGAAGCTTGTAGTGCTACAGCAGTTTTTATTCAGGTACGCCATTTGGACAAGTTCCGGTTTTGTATATCGACGACGAGCCACTTTGTCAGAGTGGGGCTATAGTGCGTTATCTTGCTCGTGAGTTCCACTTGGAGGGAAAGTCTTCCTTGTTGCAAGCTTACGTTGACATGGCATACGAAACAATTATGGAGGTTGCCACAAAACTTCCTTTCAGAGAGGAAAATCTCGACAAAAAGGTGAGCTTTGAATAAGCTAAAAATTGCATTTAAAACAAACCAAAACTGATACATGTATTCCCAAAAGTTGTGAGGTCTCTCTGTGTCTGAAAATGCTGCTAACGTTTTTGTTCGTTTTTGATGTGAACAACAGCGTGCGTAGCCAGCCAACAATTTTGGGGGAGGAAATTTTAGGCGCACCAAAATGTTCGATTTTAGGCGAATATCGCTATTTTGTTTTGGATATCGCCTCTCAAAGCACAAAATGACTAAATGTTCTTAAATTTTGGGGCAGCTTGGCCCCTCCTGGCTACGCCTATGGATGTGAAGCACTTTTTTCCGACGAAACGTACCGCAATTTTTGTGTTAAAATTTAAAGAATCAGAATTATGGTACAACAGCTATTTTAACCAACGGTGAAACATCTGCAATAAATAAAATCAAAGGAAAAAGCGTTGCAGAATAAATCTTTTTTGCCAACCACAAAAACACTTTGCATGTCACACAAGGCCTTTCACATTACTATGAACAAAATCATGTTTGCTTCTTGCAGGGTATTGCTATCAGGCTTTTTGCTGTTGTTTTTGGATTTAAGTATGTATTTTTATTATAGAAAAAGCTTTTTCAATCTGCGAAAAACGTTTAATGCATTTAGATGCAAACTTTCATAGGTGTTGGTAGTTTGTGTGTAAAATGCTGCACGCGCAAGCAAATACGATAATGGAAAAGAAATCAATGATTTTAAAGTTTGGTCTACTCTTAGCAATTTTACCTTTAAGAATCAACAGTGGCAAAATTACCAACTCAAAACTAAGTGAAAAATATTTTTCTAAAACGTGAACGGAAAAACAAATTTCAAAATCCATGGGGATCAAGGCCCCCTTTTTCACCACTTTCCGACGAACATGTATGTGATTTCACGCCTACGTCAATACTAACCCTTCTGAAAAGTATTTCCCAAGACTGGCATGGGTTAGGTTTATCTGATTTTGTACTGGTGTGGAACGGCTCCACTACAACATGCACAAATAGGGTCGGCTGTATATCAGGACCTGAGAGTATCGCATTCCACGAAGTATAGCCTGGCTGAGTGGTACGTAAACAAACTGACAAATATCACGATTAGAAGAAAACACTATATGTATATTATGGATATCAAAATTAGGTTTTAATTCTTAAATATGTTTTGGAGACATGCATATCATGGATATCAAAATTAGGTTTTAATTTTTAAATATGTTTTGGTACCTCCACTTTGTTTGCCATCGATGTGCTTGTAGCACTGCAGTGTCGTAGCAACACAGTACATACAGTACGAATTTGAAGTGTATTTTTTGAGTTATTGTATTGAGAGCTTTCCGACAAGTAGTGGTTTAAAGGTTAGAAGCTTCTTTCACCGCTTATTGCCTGCTGCCGCGTAATAACAATGCCTTTTGGTTTGATCGGAATTACGACCTTTGATGTCCTATTTACCAAAGTATAAAATAACTTGCAAATTGGGATTTTTGCTAAAACTAGAAGGCAATTTCCTGTCAGCTCCTGGTTCCACAATAACAACTTAAATGTTTGTCTGGAGTGAAACACGCACTTGTTGTACACAAGTCGACACGGACAAATTTTGCTGACATTGCTTTTTTCATTGTCCAGAAAGAAATATCTGCGGAAGTTCTAAAGTCCAAAATTATTCCTGTCCTTGATAAGATCGAAAAGAAAGCGAAAGAGGAGAAAACAGACTACTTGGTTGGAAACGTAAGTCCAAGAGTGAAGTCCCGCGCGATCAACAACGGTTCTCCACGTGTGCAGAAAGTCACTACGAAATTGTATTTTGACTTGAAAATTAAATGCCACACTAAAATGATAAAACATAAATATCCTATTATCAAAGGACAAGGAGCCACAGTCAAAATGGAAAAGATTCCCAACCATATTATTAAAGGTCAACCAACATGTAGCTTCTTGACTGACAAACAGGTCCACATCAAGAGAACAGACAACCACAAAATTCGTTAATGCACGTAATGTGACCTGAGAAGGCTTTATTAAACTTATTCGCCGAGTCCGCAGCGAACGATCAAGCGACATAACAGTGAATGAAACAACATGAGCGATGTCAACCGAACAGCGACTTCTGAACAAGGCTGGAGGCGCAAAGAACCAACGCCACGTCGCAAACAATCAACGCAA
>JGI24158J21664_10011566_pt1 | contig 11735 bp, 7 predicted proteins | sample Ectturendosymbi3_FD_21664 | JGI IMG/M metagenome (IMG submission 21664)
GTTTCCGCTCCTGCTTGTACAAATGGGGTATGGCCTCCTCTGCGGCCTGTGAGTGTGGCGCAGAAGAACAAACCGTCGACCATGTTGTCCTGAAATGTTCAATCCATCGACCTCCCCATGGACTGCATGGCCTGACGGTTCTGGACGATGAGACAACCGAATGGCTGCTCAACACCTGCCCCGAAATCTAGCGCGGCCAAGCAGTGAATCAGAAGAACTCGCTCAAACGAAGGAAGAAGAAGCTGACATGGTTAAATCTTTTGAGAATATGCAAGCTTTGTGCTACTCTGTACATGTACATGAAACGTATGTTCTGTGCAAGAAATGCTTTACCGACCAGTATATCCTTTCCACTCACCCGGCATATTTTTAAATTACCGTAACAATAGAGGACGATAGACTACAGTCTTACTCTTTTGCGTGGAAAATGCTTGGTAAGCTGAAGGCGTTCCTGAACCTCCTTCGTTGTACGCTCGCACCCACACGTAATAATCAGCTTTTTTCGGAATATTAACTGTCGCTTGCATCTGGCCGGTGACGTAAGTTTCCGCATTTGTATATGTATCGTTCATCATCCAGTATTCGACCTGCGTGATCGATTCACTAGCTATAATATGTCTATACCAGGCTCTTTAAACTGGTTTTTCCACAACCAATCTTTCAACAATGTCTTGTTATCATTTTATTTATTGCAAATTTTCGGCCATAACTGCGAACTATTGAATTTGCCGAGAATTATTGACTGCGTTGGAGAAAAACTCATTCGTTGAAAGTATTGTTAACTTCAAGCTTTGAAAAAAAACCTGCAAATTATCTATTTTGTTTGGTCTCTTAAAAAACGTTTTTAATTGGTACATCCTCTCATTGATAAAACGCATCATTTCGACTATATAACTCGTATAATTGCTTGAAGACTGTTATGTTTAAAATTGGGGTAATTCCACACTGTCAAAATAACGTACATAGGTGAGAGGGCTATAACAAGATAGTGTTAATGATGTAATACCTTCTTAATGATGGTAATGATGCAATACCTTGTATCCCAAAATAGGAGGCTCCGTAGGCACTTTCTCGGGTGCCTCCCACGAAAGAGTCAACTTGGCGTCCAGCACTGTTATCTTCACTCCGGTTGGTGGGTTTTTAGGAGGTGGGCGTGACGTTACGAAAATAAAGTCTGCGAATTCGCTCCATGGTCCCAAACCTAAAAAATAACAACAAAATCAAGGAATTTACAGCAGTAGAACACAAAACGTCCATATTTTTAACGATACACAGATGACCAAAAAGAGGTATTCAGTAATAATTTTACGTTTGAAGCAACTGGAGATAAAAGATGAAATAAAATGAAGCTGACAGTCGTAAATATAAAGCTCTCATGAAGTTACACCTACCAACATCATCTAGTGCCTTCAAAACCACACGTAAGCGTCAGAAGTGTTTTGTTTGTATTAAGAGTAAAATACTTAACTCTTTTGGTCAGAAAATATATCTCCAAACATGAAAGCACACAAAGACAGAAACTACATTCGTTGCAACGGCATGCTAAATAAAGAGTACAATTCCAAATGTTACAAACACAATAATGAGCAAAAGCGACACAAAATAAAACGTTGAGTTTCCCGAGAACTTTTGTCATATTTTTCCATTAATCCAAAAATATTGTAAGTCACATATAATGAGCAAAACTTTAGTTTAGCTTATCATTTTTTCATGTATAAACTTCGGCACGAAAGCAACAAGTTTATCCACTGACTTAAACTTTTAGGATTCTGTGGATATAACTCTATTCCGCAGTTCTGCATTATCTATTTAGGTCGTGTACTCACCAAAGCACAGGGAGTGCTGAAATGAGTTTAGACCCCAAAAAGGTTCTGCAGGAGCAACCCTTTTTTGCCAATGTTGACGTAGGCTTAGCAAGACTTAGACGCAATGTGGCGTTTGGGGCATGAAGAGTCAAGACAAGCTCTACATCAGTGGTCCACCACCTTTTTGTAACCGCGGACCGGTCAACTCTTCGCAACAATGCTTCCATGGGAAGAATCGACCGACCACATGCGCAGAAAGCGAGTGGTGTCACTACCCTATAACGTCCATTCTCCATCCCATGTCTGTGGGCTCAGTTCAGCCTGCGCATTAGTGAGTCCGCAGACACCTCGCTGAGGTGAGCAACCGAGGTTATGTCAAAACAAAGCTTCGGAAGTCACGCCAGTCATGAAATTTCCTACTTCGTTTAAGCTACCTAATGAGCTGGAGTACACAAAGACTTCGGATAAGAAAGTTAGTCCGTGCCTTGAAACGTTTGAGAATCATTGCGCTACATAGGCATATAGAATTCAATATACATTTGTTCGAATACACAATCAAGCACGGTAGAGTTTATAGTCCGAGTTTTTACAAACCGCTCAACTGTCTTTCTAAAATGAATAAGAACTAATTATATCTGACCCAGCGTAAACGATCTTTTTTACCTGCAGTGTTGAAAGCAGCAGCCTTCAGTTTGTAATTGCTATTTGCCTGGAGATCTTTTACCAAAATTTTTGGTTCTTTACTTTCCGTTGTAAGGTTTACCAGAGCATGCCAGACGCAGTTGGGGTTTTGAATAACAGCGCAGACGGATACCTGTACAGTCAACAATACGTCAATGAAGCTTGCTTAGCAGCTATACAAAGACAATACCATGCACAATGCAAGTCGGGCGCAGTTTTCACGGCTATAAACGTTTCTTAGCACAAATGCAATAACCTCAATCATTTGAAATTGTTTTCCAAAGCATTTAGCAAGCACATTTGTAAAACGTTGCCACATACTGGACAAGTGGAGAATTCTTTATGAGCTATACGATTCCAAAGTGCAGCGAAGGAAAACAAAGAGAAGACAAACTTCTGGACCCACGCACAATGCGCATGGGCTACTCACCAAGTGCTATTTTATCAAAGGTTTTCGACGATAATGTTAACTGCAGATACAACATGGCCAAAGCATGCGCTAAGTGGGACATGCACAGCGTATTTGTAACGGACGTCTGGTGCTGACATCCTCTAAAACAGTGGTTCTCAAACGTTTTGTGATCGCGTACCACCTGGCGTTTTTTCGGTGTTGCAGTGTACCAACTGGCTTCAGAAGAACGTAATTTACTTAAATGTACTTAAGATTAGTATAGCACACAAACGAATTATAACACACAAACGAATTAACAAAGCTTTTCGAATATGACCGGAAAGCTGCTCGCGTACCACTTGAAAAGCCCTCGCTTGCCACTAGTGGTACATGTACCACAGTGTGGGAACTCCTGCTATAAAGTAAGGTTTGAAAATTTCTGTTTGATAAATCAAGTTTGTTCTGCCAAAATTTTGCTGAATGATATCAAACTAAGATTATCTAGCAGCGACATGAAATAACTTTAAGAGAACTAAGTACGTGTGCGAATTTTTCTGAAGTTCTTCGGGTATCCAATTTTTAACAAACAATTGTCATATTGGAGGAAAATAGCTTCCTTTCATAACATCAGTTGTTGGATATTGCCTAAAAACTTGGAATTGAACAGATATGAATTTTCTGTTTTGACCAAATATCGTGTTCTCTTTAAGTATACACAGTTTGGGTGGGTAACGGATTTGCTGCACAGACAATTGGGAAAGATTACGAAGCTCTTGCAGTCAACCAGCTGCTAAAAAGCAACTGCTTGAAGTTTATTAATCCTTCACATCATTTGTTGTTTTAAAACTTCGTTTGTCTTGTCCGACTTGTCAGCATAACAAAGGGCGAATGACTTTGTCGATTGAACCATCGAACCCAAGATGCAATGCATGCTTTCGATTTCTGTTTAGGGCTTTAAGCCTAATCATTCATTTGTCATCGATCAAGTTCTCACTACCACATAACGTCTATCGGCTGCAAATGTTCACTTACATCATATCCTTTCGTGTAACCGTTCTGATTTTGTACAGGTTGCCATGATATTTCCGCTTGATATGCCTCGCTCCAGTCTTTTCTAAATCCAGATGGAGCTACTTCTGGAGCTGAAACACGAAGATAACGTGCCGTTTTTTGAACATTTTTACAGGAACTTATTCTTCGTTAAATGAGTTTTTACGGTACAAATATGTGATTAGTGTACTCAGTTGCGTGCAGAGGTCTGGTGATGCCCGGGCCGACTGCTTGATTGGATGCTCCCCTACCAAAATGTAGTATTGAGCAGTGGCGTATGGTGGTCATTGTTACTGGATATGCGCTGTTTATGACGTCACAATATGACGTGGTATTCACGTTTGCAAACCAACGTTTTGGCTAAGTTTGTTGACACAATATGCATATTCAGGGACGCCGGAACAGCGGTCGCCACGAGGGTCTTTTGGGGGCTTATCCCCCAAAGAAAGCTCCAAGACACATCAAATTGAATTACGAAGCACTATAAATTGGTGGAGTTTTCATCAAATTTCAGAATGTCAAGCCCCCCTGAACATATGTGAAGCCCCCTATTGAAAACTTTCTGGCGACGGTTCTGTAGGGAAGGGAGAGCAATAAAACTGTCGAGGGCAATGCAAACTTATAAAAAAATCATTACCAATTACGTTTGTTTCTGTTCATCAACAATGTTGACCTCAAAAGTAACAGCAGAGATGATGGAAAATCATTCTGAACTTTCTGAGTGCCGGAATAGCTGCAATAAATATGTTTCAAGTCGATATTGATAAACCATGAAATTACCTATGATACTGTTATGAAAAGCAGCGGTATTTCAGGTGGGGTTGCAGGCGCAAACCAAAAGTTTTGATTTGCTGAAAATCTGGGCAAAAGCCCTGAAAATCCGGGTAAAAATAGTGCCCAACGTTGTTTGACTTCACAAAATGACTCCCAATATTTGCATAAAAACACATGAAGACCTTTTTTTGGAGGTTACACCAAAAAGAAGTCTTCATGATCTTTGTTGGAGATAATACGTAGGTAAAAGTTGCACAATAAACTTTTCGCGCAAGTTTGGGGAAATTCGGGAAAAATCCTTAGCACCCTAAATGTTTGCCTGCTCCTGCGCCTATGATTAAATAGTACCTCCGCCCCTGTTGCCCCTCTTTTGAAAGGGCAGAGGGTAAATGCCCTCGCCATGCCTTTATTCTCCGGCTTGCCTGTGCATATTATGCTCTACGCACTCTCTTTATTCGTTGTAAGCTGCAATGCGTCACTGCAATGAACAAAAATTATTACTGGTCTCCTGAGGCAGAGCAGTTCATAACTGCAAAAATATCCCGCAACGCGTTAAGACAGGGAAGTAGAACACACTCAGTGCTACGTGAGCGCAGTCCACAACTGCAAAAATACAAGGCTGCGCGAATGTCTGATCGAATAGCAGTCGATTAGAAGGTATGCGGCTGGGATGGCGGACACACAGGGTTGACAGTTTGAAACTTGCTGAACTACACAAGAATTGAGAATGCACATGAAATACGCAAGAAAACTTTTGTTTTTTATTATCTGGCTGTTATACGTACAATTACTAAGGGGAGAAAAGATACGCGCTTGTGTAAACCGGTATGATGGATCCGCTTGAAATGCCAATTGATGACGAAGCTCAAAACGAAGCACATATCGCAAGCACAGGTGTGCGACTGTATTAGCACAAACAACGAAACGGGAATCTAGTGATGCATCATAAAATCAAATAGGAAAGTTTTAAAATGTGGCTCAGAAATTCAACTAAACGTCCATAATCATCATCAGTGTTGATGTAATTGGACCCAACCAGAAAAACAGCAGATTTTTGAAAAGCCCACTAAAAAAACAATAAAACTCAACAAAAATCCCACTCTTTTCTTTTCCTTTCAAGAATGCATTATGAAGTATAAAATAAAATAAGCGGCACACTCGTACAGTTAATTGTACATTTTTTAATGAAGCAAAACGAACAGCAACGAAATTTGAAGGACTTGAAGAAATAAGAATTCGAACAGTTTGAGTAAATTCTACTGGTTGTCTTCTTCAGCTCTGTAAAATCGGTATATTTTAATCAAATTTTTTGCCTTCTCTGCATTGAAGCTGTTTCTGATGTTGGACCATACCAAACCATATGTTGAAAAAATGTACCTAGTATGTAGATGCTGAACTAGCAGGGCATGTACATAAACTTGGCGTGAAACTGCAGTGTGGGAGTGGCCGTTCTCTGTTTGCTCTGCGCGTTCTTGCCAAAGCCTTGCCACTTTGGAGTGAATTGACCAACAACACTTTGCGAAAACGAAGATGGGATACGTTTCTTTACCCTCAAATTTGAATGCCATAATAGATATAACAAGTTATTATTGCGTAATTCTGAAAATGGTGATATTGCATCATGCAATAAAAACAATTCAAGATGAGGTTTTTGTGTTTTTTGTACAAAAAGAACAAAAAACTGTTTCTATTCAAAAAAACAAAGAAATCGGATGAAAGAAACAGGTGGGTTGTTGTTTTGATAAAAGCGGGCTTTTCTCAACCTAGATTGTTTTTCACTCCTTTTTGTGATATTACCTTGATCGCACGATCTGGAATAAGTCACGTCACTATCAGTTTGAATGGGTGTGCGCCGCACATTTAGAATGTGGGTCCCTTGTAATGAAGAAGCTGAGAATTACTGGCATCTGAATATGTAAAAATTAGTGTTGATACCAAAACAAGTTTCGGAAAAATTAAATCCATGCAGCATGTATTAGTAGACTTGCAATAGAAAAACCATCTAGTTACAGCTTCAAATGTTTGTAATTTCCCTCTTTGGATGCACCCCTGCCTTAGATGCCCGGGGCCGGGACCCCGTTTGCCCCCCCTCTGCACGCCACTGAGTGTATTTTCGGGTCAAGGATTATGGTAAAAAAGAAACAGCCAGTTTTGTGCAAAGACGTATTTAGCACAAAAGTATCTTAAAACTTACGTAGTTCATATGTGTGCACAGTTGCAATTTCGCTGAAAGGACCTTGACCTTGTGAGTTGTCTGCTCTGATTTTCACATCGTAAGGCACAAACGCCTTAGAGCCATCAACCTGCCAACACAGAACACCGCTTACCACGCATCCTGAATGAAAATGTCAGCAACCAACTAAGACCTGGTACAAAAGCAAATGTTGCACTGCCAAATTCAGTAGTTACTGCCTGCATAATACTACAGGCCCACCCTACCTTCAGCTCCTCATAACGTTCAGCTAGTGCTGTTTCAAATGTTCATACCGTAACTAAAATGGCAGTCAACACCACTGACATATTTTCACCGCATACGAAGTGTGAGTAGATGGTACAAAGATAAATATTGGCATATTGATTATCATTTGTGTGTTACTATGTCTTACCAGAGTTTGACCTAAGGAAAAGCACGCTTTTTCAAACAAGACAGCAATACAGCAGCCGTGATCTGAAAATCTGCAGTTGGTCAAGAAATGGAAATTTATTGTTCAGCGCCAGCATAAAAAGAAAAACGTTTTACTTTCAACAGTGTGTCACTACGTTTTGAAACAAATAGTGAAAAACTGACTTTTAAGCACCAAGATCAAAACGTTTGCTAGGTCACACGCACTGTTCTGAAGCTTGGTGTTCCAAAGAGTAGGAAATGTGCCCGTTCTTTATCCTTACACTCAGCGTGTACGCGCAGCCTGCTGAAAACGAACACCAATGCGTTGGAAAACTATAAAACCAGTGCGTCTAGGGCCTGCAAATACCTCGGGGTCTGTGTTTTCACGTATTGTAGAAACGTATAAAAGTTTATGTGTCGATAAACCTGGTGTGTTGCCAAACCCAAAGAAGATGGAACCCACCATGGAACGTCCAAAAACAGTTTATAAAAGTGATTACAGGCAAATTATCTTTTGAACTCGTTGCGGGGATTTACGTCATGCATGTGGTCGCCATGAGTGGTAGAACGCTTAACACGTTTCTGCGAAGTGATGCTGCTGTTGCTCGGTTTTTCAGATGATATTAGGTCGTTGGAATCTGAAACAACCATCTTCGAACGCAACGCTGGTTTTGACCTACATCGATTCCATATTTTCTCTAACACTGCTTGCGCAGCTCCGACTGCTGAACAGAAGATATTTCAAGCCCGTCAGGTAAAGATTTGCAGCTAGAAGGTCTTAAGTACTGCACCCGATAATGTTTTTGTCTTTAATCTTTTCAATTCCCGCTTTTATTTGATTTTAGACTCATTTTGTTTTGCTTTTCACCCAGTAAGAACCACGAGTGGTAAACGTTGCCATTTCTTGCATTTACCTGCAGCAAATAAATGCAGGAATTCGTTCAAGAGGGACAAGGCAGTTCAATTAAAAAACAATAACACTGCCTTGATATTTAGCATCAAGTGCATAGGCATTTGTGGAGTGTGACTTAAAATGCTGCAATAAAATTTGCAGCAATTACATTCAAGAGTTGGTAAAATTTTCTGATTAATTCTATTTTTAAAAATGAGACAAGTAGAGTGAAAATGAGTGTCTCCAGAGACGATTTAAATAAATTAAAAAAAAAAAACTTCAAAAGCTTAGTTTCGTTATTCTATGTGAAATCCGTTGCAAGATTCGCTACGAATGAAAATATGTTTGGAAACGCTCTTATTTACAAGAGAAACGCATGTTTGTAAAATTTAATATTCTACTGTAGCAGTAGAAACATTTCTTACAAAATACTTAGTAAGTGCATGTGAGCGCCATTGTAAAAAAACAATTATTTTTTTCCGTAGAAATTTATGTCAAACTTTGGAATGCTTTTTTCAGCATTTCATTAAATGACAGGAAGAATCAATGATAAATCGTGAGTAATGGTGCTTTGACATAGGCGTCGGAAAGGAGGAAGGGGGCATTGGTCCCCTTGGACTTCAGAATTTGGTATTTTCCTATTCAATTTTTAGTAAAAAGAATTGTTCTCTTAGTTTCGAGTTAGTAAAATGAAATTTCACCACCGTTGGCTCCCCCCTGAAAAAAAACTTCTGACGCGCACGTGCTTTGTAAGAATGCATTTTGACAAAAACATTAACAAATTCGTCACTGCTATCACCAATCAGTTCAAATGGCTCAGACTTTCAAAATATTTACATTTTTTTAAACAAACGCAATTTTCGAACTACCGTAAAAGTAACTTGAGAATTCTCGCCACCGTGAACTGCCTTCTCAGTCCACGGGCTGCTTGTAGTAGAAGTTGTTGTCGTTGCGGTTGCTTCGGGATAGACCGGCATATGAGCAGGGGGAGCAGGCACTTGCTTGCGGACGGCTACGACGTATGTGATGGTTGGAGCACCGTAGTATTTCAGAGGCAGCGGCTGCACATACCAATCATCAACAGCATATTTTGAAACATCCTTCAGCAAGCAGCATACAAATATTGCACTATATTTCTATTGGATCTTTTCAGCGCTTCAAACAATAGAGCAACAAACTTTCCAAAAGACTTCAAAGGCGTTACACTCCACCCGCAGCACAAAATTTTTCGTAATTTTCACGTGAAACGATCAGATTTGATTGTGAAAAATCCAGCGCATTGTACCTCCCATTTGACAAGAAGCTCTCCTATTTCCCCTCCACCTCCAGTAACTCCATCAGGAGCGATAGTTGGAGCTGTAAGATAACACAATGCACAACTTTAATGTTGAGTTAAGAATACTCACTTAAAAATATCAATGAAAAAATGTATGCAAGATCTGTGTCAGTTTGTATTTGCATAGCGTTTGCGACCAAACGCAAATATTTACGAATTCATTACTTGAAACACTGAAAACAACTGTTCTTTCCAGAACGTTTTACCACACAAATCAAGACCACTCATCAAAATTCTGTACACAACAAATAATAGAGACTACACCCTATGGCCAAAAAGCTTTTCAATTGTTCGTTAGGCACGCAGTACAGGTTGAGCGGACCATTTGTTTTTGCGCAGACTTTGTAACAGAATTCTCCTGTGGGGCCGTAAAACAAGGGACTTACCACCAGAAAGGGTGACCACTGGGACACTCTTTTCACTGGCTTTGCCTTGTCCGTAATCATTGTTTGCGTACACACGATAGGAGTAGCCATTGAAAGGAAGCAACCCGTGGACTTCGTACTCTGTCGCATTTACATTGCCCACAAAAGTCCATTCTCCGTCAGGCTCATTTTTCATTTCAACATTGTAACTAGTGACGGGAGCTCCATTGTCATTTGCTGCCGACCAGGTCACGAGCTGCGATGTTTCTTTGGACGATGCAACCCCGACATTGGTTGGTGGATCGGGAGGCGCTACATAAAAACANAATTTTTCCTCAGTACCGTACGTTTCATCCNTGGGTACATNTACCGGCATTTTTATCTTGCAAAAAGCAACACTGATGTGAAAGTNTTCCTTAAAAAGGTGGAAACTGCAAGGTTTCAGCAATGGTAGAAAACATTGGTTTTATCTGATTAGATCACTTAATCGTGATGCTACATCTACACACGCTGACCAGAAATACACGAGTTAATTTGCGCCTCTTGATAGGGATTTGTAGTCTCAGTTANAGTCNAACAAATTGCACTCGCTATGCTTAAGTGCACTGCGCAGAACNTAGGATTACTTGGTTAGTTTTAATATTCTTACCGTACACAAAAACCGATGCACTCCCACAAGCTGTTCCAACATCGGTTATTGCACAGCATGCGTACGTTCCTCTTTGTTCGCTTCCCACATTAAGCAACTGAAAACATCGTTGATAACTCGATAAATTTTCTTCTGCTTCAGGTAATTTTCAGACAGATAATGTGCAAAAAAGTGCCCTTGTACATCATCAAAATAAAACAACTCAAAGATTCATCTGCTTAATTATTTCCCAACTAAAGTCCCACAGATTTAAAGTTCCAGCAAACGCAATTATTTGAGAAACACGTATTGTCCAGTTCGCAGCTTGTGTTGTGNTTTATTCACTTTAGTCTTGAGTTTGTTTGTTTTCTCTACTCTTGTTTTAGCCTTTCAATGTTTCACTCGTACGCATTGTTTGCATNTGTTNGGACTGACTANGCGTAGTGTGACGCAAAGTCGAGTTTCTGTAAAAAAAAATGTGCCGATAGATTCCTTGCTTGAGAGTAGTTACTTGAATACAGATAGCTGCAAATTTGAATCATCGCAAAAAGATGAAAGCAGAGCCCAGTCGGCTGATTCCTCGAAAACCTACAGCAAGCCTAGAGCTTTTGATTAACGTCCTGCAGTCACTTTAAATATTGATATAGGATCACCGTGCCAAGAATTAGTAACAGAAAATCGAAAAGAGACCCAAGTACACGCTTTGAAAAAGAGCGGTTTTGCTCCAAAAGTAGCATATAATTTTTTTCCTCTCGTACGTCGCCTAACTTTTGAAGAAGTCGGAAGAGTTTTAATTGTCCTTTTGTTCTATTAATAGTTCCAATGTCCAACTTTATTTCGGTACTTTACCTGTAGTAAGGTTTTGTTATTGTCATGGTCAGGATTTTAAGTAATTCCTTACGTGAGAAACAGTAGAGTTGTCTGTTCATTACCTATAGCTATGGTTTTACGAACAATGGGCATGGTCTACGTCTCTCAACCCTTGGGTCGCGGGTCACGACCCAAACGTGGGTCGCCGTAGTATTATTTTCGCTTTCGCAGAAATGTTATGCAGTCATTGATAATAATGAATACTCATATAATCTTGTTTCTGCTGCGAGAAGTCTTGTAGATATCAATTGCTATAACTATTTTATCATTGTGACATCACCATGCTTGCAGGCAGGGACGCAACCAGCTGATATTTTCCGGGAGGGGAAAATGCTTGT
>JGI24158J21664_10011570_pt1 | contig 11732 bp, 8 predicted proteins | sample Ectturendosymbi3_FD_21664 | JGI IMG/M metagenome (IMG submission 21664)
TTCAAAAATTTTGCGGATCAGGACTGGATCGGATTCAATTTTATCGGATCAGGACTGGACTCGGACTGAAAAATTTCACAGTCTGCTCATCTTTGATCCAATCCTTATCCTAAAATTTCTGAAGATTAGTATCCGATATCCACCGTATCCGAATGCGACACTGGTTTAATATGAAACAAACAGGCAGTGGTTATAGGTCCACCAGTGGACCTTCATTTTCGAAAACTTATTCATCCGTCACCTGTAACATGACACTAATCCATAACAATGTGCAGCAAGCTGGACCACGCTTGGTGAAAACTTAATAAACCTAACACCTATTAAACCTAAACCACACATCTGACCACAAAAGTTTGGAAATTTTTGAAAAAAGCAAATAAAAACCAGCACCATGAAAAGCGCAACCACTAATACCAAAACAAATGGTGCCCAATTATGGCAAGAGTCAGCACAAAAACCCTTCACACAGCAAGACACGTCTACCTGACTACCATGACAGTGCTGCTAATGTGACAAACCCAACGTTTTATTCTGTGTCACTGCCAGCGGACCTGTAGCCACTTCCAAACAAAAACACCCGTCATTTTGTGACCCAATCCATAAAAATAACATCACAAGTTGTGCACTTTCAATTGTAAAAACAGAAAATTAGTGTATATTTTGCTTCCAGAGGTATAGCTCTGCTGTGGTTATTTTTCCATTTGAACTGTAGTGTATCTGGCTTTGTCCACTTATAACACTGAGTTCGTGGCACTAGCAGTTAGTACGATGAACCTGGTCCAAAGGGAATTCCTGCTGTGCGAGTGGTTGTCGTTTGGGCCCTCAGCATTGTTGTTTAGGCTGGGCTGATAGAGACAACTCTTTTGTGGAAAAATGTGTGATGTAAGCTACAGCACTTTTGTAATAAGTTTTCAAAAGCAGACACAGATTCACAATTTGTGTTAGGGTTTTTGGTTATATGGCAGAGAAGATCCACTAATCCAAGGATATAGTCCTTGTCATGTGACCAATTCCACTTGCATCAGCTAGTTGCAAGAGGTCAAAGCATTCAATCAATTCATGAAATACAGAAAATATATTTTGTAACACTGCGAGTAGATCACAGTATAAAAGAGAGTAAAACCAGTAACTGTCTTTCAGCAAAGGTTGACTGTACAAAACTTGAGGTAGAACGTTCAAAATTCTGACCAAAAGGAAATGCAGCTTAAACACTGAAATAGACCAGGGGTGGCCAACAGGTTGCAGGTTGATTGCATCAACCGGTTGATCACTGAGTTTCACTTGGTTGATTGCACCTGATTCAGCATTGGATTGATAAGCTGCCTAAAAATAACATCTTTCAATCAATATATTCCAGAAAGTACATAAAAATTATCCATCAGTTAGTTGGTCACATATATTCTTTGGTGCCTCTTGTGATGGCTGACCATGGCCTAGTTCAGCAGATGCCGCAAAGGTATTGTACAGCAATACGTTTTTCTATTATTGTGTGACAATCATGATTTAGGTGTAACAGACACTTTGCCTTCTGTCTGTGCATCACTGACTAAGGTGATGGTACACTGCATTTGAACATGCGATACTCAACTTTGGCATTTTGTAGGTGCGACAATATTTAATATTACCAACTAGTCGACCGCGAGTTATCAAGAAATTCTCTAGTCGATCTCAGTCGAAGACAAGTTGGCAACCCATGATATAGACTAAATTAGCCTACACAACACACACATATGCTACTCATCACAACAAAGCAGCATACCAGCAATTTAAGAGCAGCTTACTACTTCCACCTCGGCAGAAGATTTTTACAATGAAGTAACACAAATTAATTATCATTGATTGTGATGAGTGCAGCACATAGCCTTCTGACAAAACCATTTTGATTTTTTGTGAATATAAAAATCATAGCAAAGAAAACAACAGCATCATCATTTGTGACATCTTGAATCACTCTCAGGAAGATTTCGTCATAGAAATCAAACAAATATCCTGATCCTGTCCTGATCAAATTTTTTTCAAAAATAAATATCCAAATTCAATCCTGATCCAAAAAAATCGCAGGTATCCTGCAGGATATCCAATCCTGATCCTGTCCATGCTCACCTCTGATGTACGCGCATAACCAGGTAACTGTCGTGGGTTTTCCTCTCACATATGTGTACGTTGGCTGGCACTGAAAGCATTAAGACTTGGAGAGTCTGTATGATGCGCACTCACTGGGCGTTTTGCAAAAAATTTTTAGGTTTTGAGATTTTTTATGGGTGACATCATAAGGTTTAAGCTTTTTGGCTGAGGTTGTTGTGCCCTGGGCCAGAACTGCAAGAAAAAATATTCGCTCAAGTTTTTATGGGAAACAAGTTAAAATCTAAATCTTTTGAGCCTCTGTTGGTTTTCTAGCATTTCTGGTTCAAACGTTATGGCCAAAAATCCATAAAATTGATAATTTTACCAAACACTGGTAATATTACCATAACTTTTGAACCAGAAACCTTTAATTTAAATCTTTCAGATATTCTACTAAGCTAAACCAACATCGATTTAGCCATCAGTGTCACCAGAAAAATATGAAGTTTACTTCTACTTGATTTTGAGGTTTGCTTAATTTGCAAACATGCATGAAATCATTAAACCAATTTGTTTGATTGCATTGATTAGATTCATCGAGAATACAAAACTTAATGCTTTTCACAAGCTGTTTTGGATACAGCCTGGTCTATGGTATGAATCTGTTAGGACTATTGCATTCTGATATTCAAAGCTAGCTTTCAGAAGCATTGAAAATAATTTGTTCATCACCTTAACACCTTGGCTGCCAGTGTACGAATATATCGTACTTGGAAATCGACCGAAAATCAAGCATAATTTGGTTGTCTTACTGACTGCATACCTCCTCAGAGGATAGCACTAAAGTGCTGTTCAAACCCTCAAAAGACTTGGCAAGTCTTTAAGTCTGCAATGAAAATACACATTTTTGGTTTTGGGCTTCTGTTTTTTTGTGAGTGACGTCACAAGTGAGGTAGGTTTTTGGCCATTTGGGCTCATGTTACCTGACCTAGGGCCCAACTGCTAGACAGAAGTATATCGCTGAAGTTTTCGTTGGAAACTAGGCTAGAATCTAGGTCTTTTGAGCCCTTGATCGACTTCTTAACGTTTCTGGTTTAAAAGTTATGGCCAAAAATAAACAAAATAATTAATTATCTGATTAGTAAGGCAACCAATTTTTTGACCTAAAAACTTAAAATTTTGACTTTATAATTTACAAATTTTGACTTTACTTTGACCTATAAATTTCCTGCATTTGCAACTGCAAAATAATACAGCCTTAGGTGTTGAGGTTAACTTAGAAGCATAGTTCATGCGCTATACTTCCAAACTTTGAAAATAATTGTTTTTTTAAATTTAGGAGTGATATATTGATAAGTACATTGATAACTACAGTAGAGTCAAACCTAAGAACACCATAAAGTTGAAACACTACGTATAATGGATTGAGCATTTATCAAACCAAGTACCATGAGATGTTTTTTGCCTTGCCATGCATAGCCTACATAATATTCAATTCCCCAACAGTGGTCAAAACAACATTATTACACTAGAAGATGCAACTAACCCACTATTATTACAAAACTACACCTTAAATTGCAATCAAAATCTGTTGTTGTAGTTTCAATAAAATAGCGATGAGAAAAACTGTACTGTGAGATGAATTTGACCTAACAATAAGTTTTGACCTAATGATAAATTGACTTTTTTTGACCTAATAACTTTTGAATTGCTCATGGTATGAGCTTGAAATTTGGTTTTTAGACATTTCACTAACTTGAAAAGGGCAGAAAAAATTCGACTTTATTGACTTTTGGTTGCCCAACTGATTAGTATTACTAATTTTGTTGTTTTTAGGTCATAACTTTTGAACACGAAACGCTAGCAGGTAGGGTTGTGGAGTCGGAGGTAAAGTATCCGACTCCGACACCAACTCTGATCTTTCAAAAATTTCTCACTTCGACTTTTCGAAACTTCCGACCTGAACTCCCCAACTCTTTAACATGAAGGGAGAGAAATTTGGTTGTCAAAATCAATGGAAATCATGGTGCACAGCAAAAAATTTCAAAAGAAATTGTACCATTTCAACATAAATTCCCAATTTAGGAGGGCGATGTAAAAAAATGATCCAATTGGACATCCGGAGTTAGACAAAAAAAATCCAACTCTGACTCAGACTGTTGTTAGGAATCTTCGACCCCACCTAAAACCCAACTCCTCATGACTCCAACTCTGCAACCCTGTCAGCAAGTCATGCAAAGCATCAAAAGATTTAGGATTTTAGCCTAGTTTCCAACAAAAACTTGAGCGAAATACTACCGTCTAGCAGTTTGGGCCTAGGACCAGATGAAGTGGATCAAAAAAGCCTAAAAGTACTCTATTTATGATGTCACTCGCAAAAAAAACGAAATCTTTTCCATTGCAGATACGAAGACTTGTTGAGTCTTTTGAGGGTTTGAACAGCTCTTCGGTGTAATCAGTGGCGGAGTTATTCTTGCCCAAAGACACATGCAAAACTGCTGGATTTAGCTAAGGTGTTAACGTGTTGGCTGCCAGGGTACGATATATTCATACTTTGAAAATTGGCCTAAAACCAGCAGTTTTCAGCTGCCTTACCAATTCCATAGCTCTCCTGCCGATTGCACTAGAGAACTGTTTAAACCTTCAAAAGATGCGGCAAGTCTTCTAGTCTGTAATGAAAGAAAAAAATTTGTGTTTTCAATGAGTGACATCATAAGGTAGGTTTTTTGCAGTTTGGCTCATGCTACCTGGCCTATGGCCCAACCGCTAGACACAGGTATTTTGCTGAGGTTTTCATTAGAAACTAGGCTAAGAATCCAAGTCTTATGAACATTTACTTGACCTTCTAGCATTTCTGGTTCAAAAGTTATGATCTAAAATAAACAAATTAACTAATTATCTAATTCTATTTGAATAAGGACTGAAGATGTGTAACGCACGAAACTAGTTTCCTTACGCAATAAATTGCGATAGATTCGCTTGCTGTGGGTCACTGATGTGGCTTTACAAACATTGCTGATTATCTAATTATGGGATTAATCAATTATTTTGTTTACTTTAGATCATAACTTTTGAACCTGAAACTCTTGCAAGTCAACCAAAGTATCAAAAGACTCAGATTTTAGCTTAGTCTCCCAACAAAATTTCATCAAAATACTACCATCTAACGGTTTGGGCCCAGGGCCAGGTGAAGTGGGCCAAGGTGACCTAAGGTCCTCCACTTATGATGTCACTCACAAAAATTCAAAAANCAAAAATTCAAAAATTTTTTCACTGGAAACTAGAAGACTTATGGAGTCTTTTGAGTATTTCAACAGCTGTCTAGTGCTTTCANCACCNGAGTTATGCCCAAGCAAAGCCACGTTTGATCCGGCTGTTTTTGAGCGAACCGCTTGAATTAACCAGGCAACGAAGGTGTTAATTGTTTTATTCTGTTAATGTCAGTGTTGTGACATACTATGAAAAGAACGTTGTTGTTATCAAACATCTACAGAAATTTCAGATTTTGTAAGAAAAAGTTACAAAGTAATGTTCATCTGCTGTTGAATAATTTTCATTTATTATTAGTTGTTATGAAGTCTTGTTATGTTACTACAGGGTGACACAAAAAAATGGTCATCACCAAAAATTTAATAACTTCCAAAATTTTATTTAGTTTTGACACAAAACTTCAGCTACGCTAGGTCAAGCCTGTGTAGCAGACATCTCCAAAGTTTCAAATCTGTACTACAAAAACTCTGTTTCACTGGCGCTCAAAAAAATGTGCTCCCCTGCACTGCAGACACATTTGGATCCGGCGGGCAAAGTTCTCGATGACCCTGCTGCATTCCTCCCTTGGGATCGCTCTTATTGCTGCCTTCAGGTCAGGGATAGTCTGGGGGTTGTTGCCATACACCCTGTCCTTAAGGTATTCCCACAGATAAAAAGCTGGGGTGTTCAGGTCCGGTGAATGCAGCGACCAGTGCGGGTCACACCTGCAGCTGATCAGTCGGTCAGGGAAACGCTGCTGTAGCCATGCCAATGATTCATTTAAGGAGTGGGAGGTAGCACCATCCTGCTGGAACCACTGGAGGACCATGACGACCCCTCTCCGTCGACCAAGTGCTGTCCAGAACTTGCGAAGCACCTGGACATATTGCTCAGTGTTGATTGTCACAGACCGCTCGTTGTCGTCCTTGAACCAGAATGGTCCAAGGATGCCATGTTTGGAGATGGCAACCCAGGCAGCGCACTTCACAGAGTGTAATGGCTTTTGCAGACAGTGCTCAGGGGGGTGTGCTACCCCAGATGTTGTTCTTAAGTTCATGTGACCTGACAACAACAGAAAATGTGCATCGTCCGAAAACCAGACACTGTAAAGAAAGTCTGGCACACCGAAACTATGCCTCAACTATAAACATCTTTTTCTCAGTAGTCCATGGTATCTTGAAGGTCAAATTTGGTAGACTCTTAGAACATTAATTGTACTTGGTAAATCTGAAAATTAAAAATCAATTATTTCAAGAGTTATTCAAGTTTAGGTGACGACCGTTTTTTTTTTGTCACCCTGTATTATGTTTTATTACTGATTATCTCTCAATGAACTATCTTTTTAAATTTGAAGATAAGCTCCCTACAGCAAAATTCTGTGCATTGCTGAAAATGTATTTGTGAACCACCTTCATTGTTTTTGTGTATACTGTCTGTCATAATCATCTGTAAGTTGATGTGTTTTGGACATGTTGTCAAATACAATGAACAACATAACATTTTTATTGTGGAAAAGTCATTTGCAACAAATTAAAAACAATTTTTACATGGTACATTGCAACAAATTGAAAACAATTTTTATTTTCGCTTTGCTGAACTTGTTTCAGATGGAGAAGTTTATAACCAAATGGTGGATAATATTCTAAGCTGAAGGCTTGTGAGACTGCATGCATTATACCTGCTGATCGGTTTTCCACATAAAAAATACTTCATTGTAGACCTAATGTGTGAAACACAAAACAAGGATTGAGAACATTGTAATATTGACTTTCATCAAAAGCCGTAGCATTTTTGAAGTTATACAGTGTTGATACTTGTGTTAACATGAAATTCATTAGGTTTCATTTTAGCAGTTGTATCCAACATTAACAGAAAAGTACCTTACTTTTTGGAATGATGTTTGAAGTCACTACTAACAAACTCATCACAACTAGCCTAATAAAGTGTTTTTGTCATGAGGTTATGGTAGATTAGTAATGGCCAAGAGCTTGTTGAAACCTTTGCATAAAAGCAAACTGTACAATTAGTTGCACTGTAGAAATGAACAGTGGAATTAGCTACAGACATGTTGCAACTGCTGGAACTCGTAGGATTTTCTTGTTTTTAATTGGCATCATACAGGGTTTTTGGCTTGTGTGCACAGGAAAAGTCACACATTTCAATTTAAAATATATTGTTGAGGAAAGCTAAATTATGGAGACTATTATACTGTTGGTTTTTTCACCCAAGTTCCATGTGTATATTTGCCTGATTGTACAACTGTTCAACTTTAGCCAGCATTGCAGTTAGAATCCTGAGCCAAGCAATGTCCTGTGCTCTACTTCAGTAGCTGGAAAAGTGTGGTTTTATAAACGTAAGTGGAACCAAGAAAGCAATTTATTATTTAGAGCAGAAAACGTGAAATAGGTCCTTTACACAGTTCTCTTGTATTGCCACTGGCTATAATTCATAAATGATATAAAATACGGTAATTTCTTTGATTTTCACTGATGATTTAACACTAACTCCCTTGTCAAAACGGCCCACCAAAATCACAAAGAGATTATATTTGTGCCCCCATCCCTAATTTGGCTCTCCTGGTTTGCCCCTGTTGCAGTCCTGAATGTATGATGAGCACTCACTGGGCGTTTTGCATTGCTTTGCATGCCCACACAAATCCTACAAGTCAGAGTGCCATATATTTATATTTATGATAAGCGTCAACAACCATTCTGATGTTCACCCTTTTCTGAGTTACCCATCCCAGAGTTACTGGATATCCCTGGCATGAACCTTCGAACAAAGCATAAAAATGCATTGAACCTGAGAAATCTTGCTATGGTCTCATTTTCTGTTACACAGCCATTCATAGTGTGACACACAAAATCAAATTAATCATGTTTCTAGAAACTACATGAAAGAATTTGGTAAGCTATACTTTCATTCATCAAAGAAGTAGACAACAGTCATTTTAATGTTAGAATACTACTTCACCTTCTTGAAATACTTTGTCCAATGCTTTGGCAACAGTTGGAGACAACCCAGCTTCAAGAAGTTTTTCATAACTTTCTTGGTCCCCAATACTGTCGGTATCATTCATTGTTTCAATTGGCATATTTTTTTACATAAAAACCTAAGATCACAAATATATAAAGCATCAGTACTCATAACTGTATTAAATAATCATAAAAATTTGAGGAATCATTTTGAACTCATTTTAATGAAAAACACTAGCACCATACAAGCCTGAAGCTTGCTTGATGATGTTGTGCTTATTCTATTTTTAAGCTAATTGAACCATGACTTGTTAAAACTTACCGTATTTTCCGGCAAATAAGCCGACCCGGCGAATAAGCCGAGGCCAGTTTTTAGCTCTGAAAATGAGAGTTTTTCCATTTTTTGTTACCTAACTACCGGTACTTTTTTTCTTCTTGCAACAAAGTTTGTCAAGTATACGTTACATTCATTACGCACCAACACATGTTCTTTACAATGGTGGAAACGATTTCAATGGTGGAGATGTGGGCACGGCGTGGTAGGGAGTTCGAAACTGCGTCGTGCGCAAAAGCTTACGGTCCTTGTACGAGGCTTCGCCTGTGAGAGCACTCGGAGCGCGGCTCCCACTTAAAGTGAGAGCACTCGGAGCGCAACTCCTGCTTAAAGTGAGAGCACTTGGAGTACGGCTCCCGCTTCGCCTGTGAGAGCACTCGGAGCGCGGCTCCCGCTTAAAGAGAGAAGGGGGAGTGATGCACCAGCGCGGTGGCTGCTACATGCGACGCGCTAAGTATAACATCCTTAGTAGCACGAAAGCTACTAATAAAGTTGTGTTGCTGACATTGTTTTGTTGTTTTTTACCGTATGTACTTTTAGTTACTGGTAATACATGTTTTTGTGACCAATTTTGACCAGTGTTTTTTTTGGTCCAAAGCTATATCCGCCCAATAAGCCGACCCCAGAAAATTAGGTCGCAAAGTAGGTCCAGAAAATCGGCTTATTAGCTGGAAAATACGGTATGAAATGTTTAAGTAAACTTGTACAATTACAAAAAAACTAGTTGAGAACTTCAGCCAAGCAAACATTTTAAATGTTGAGATAATTTTAACATTAACACATTGGTTGCTGGAATATGACATATTCGTACTTTGAAATCAGCCTAAAACCAGCAGTTTTCGGTTGCCTTACCAACTGCACAGCTTCTCTGCCGAATGCACTAGAGAGCTGTTCAAACCCTCAAAAAATTCAGCAAGTCTTCTAGCCTGCAATGAAAAAAAATTTTTGTGTTGGGTTTCCGTTTTTTGTGAGGTAGGATTTTGGGCATTTTTGTTCATGTTACTTGGCCCAAGGCTTAACTGTTACACAGAAGTATTTTGCTGAAGTTTTTATTGGAAACTAGGCTAAAATCTGAGTCTCTTGAGCATTTGATTGACTTTCTAGCATTTCTGGTTCAAAAGTTACAAGCTAAAATAAACAAATTAATTATCTAAATCAATTATTTTGTTTACTTTAGATCATAACTTTTGAACCCAAAATCCCTGCAAGTCATACAAAGTATCAAAAGACTCGGATTTTAGCCTAGTTTCCAAAAAAACTTCAGTGAAATACTACCATCTAACGGTTTGGGCCCAGGGCCAGGTGAAGTGGGCCAAGGTAGCCTAAAAGTCTTCCACTTATAACGTCACTCACAAAAAAAACAAAACCAAAAAATTTTTTCACTATAAACTAAAAGACTTGAGTCGCTTGAGCGTTTGAACAGCTCTCTAGCACTTTCAGTGCTGGAGCTATGCCCACACAAAACCACGTGCGATCTGGCTATTTTTGTGCAATCCCTTGAAGTAACTTGGCAGCGAAGGTGTTGTACTGAATATCATTTATTTGATGTTATCAAATTAAGTGTGTTGCGAAAGAATGTTGCACTGGTAACAACAGGTTTGCCTGTGATTATATGACAACCAAAAAAATTCTTTCAGCTAAATGACTCATGTTTGCATGATGGATTGTGATCCATAGTGGTATATTGCTCAACTTTGTTAAGGATATCTCCTGTTTTGCTCTCCATCAGCTTCATCAAGATACATCCCTGTTTACTACAGCTTGTGCACTTATGACTAGATGTGCTTCAAAGACAAATATCTATTCATGGTTTACAGAAGCTCTTAAAAGTATTTAAGGTTTACATTGTATGGCATAACAAGGCATTCTTTAAAGAGCTGAAGAACTTTTCAAGATAATTCTTGTTTTGGCAGAATTTCATTACATTGCTCTACTCATTATTTTGTTACGTTTCACCTTGGTTTTGGTACAGATGATTAAAAACAGATGTTCACTGTTTGAATTTATTTTACAAATGTTTTTCTATCCATTTCTTTTCTTTGATATTTTTGTTAAAAATGTCAACTGTTGTGTAATACCCTTGTCTCTCTCTCTCACAGAGTGCTATGTGCCCCTGTTTCTTAGACATACATTGCAACAATTTCTCAATAATCACTTAAGTTGTTTACTGCCATGACATTGCTCACGTCCAAATGCTTACATTTCTTTACAGCCATTTGAACAGACAGCACAAATAATAGTTTATCTGGGCAAGAGCAGTATATATTGTTCTAGTTCATGATTGAAAAACTTGACTGAGTTTTAAACAATTTTACAGGCGAGCAACAACTTTTTTAATTGGTAGAAGTATAAGACCATGACTTTGCCCACAAGCTGCATATTGTCAAATCAAGAATAAACAAAACTCTCAGTTGTCACAATTATGGTTTGAAAAATAAAAAAAACTGAGGGCTTCTGCACATTTTAAAATATAAATTTCCAGAGTTTTTCCAGACTTAAACTTTTCTTAATGACATAACCAGATCAAATATAGGCACTATGATAGCTAACACGATGAAAGTAAAATTATTATCAACCCATTCCTGGATAAAATGTGATGAAAATGCATGTCAAATGATCAAGCCTGGGAATTATTTTCTTTTTCCATATTAACACTTTGAGAGCCAGTCTACGATATATTCGTACTTCAATTTCGGCCCAAATAACAGCAGTTTTTGGTTGCCTTACCAACGCCTTAGCTCCTCCGCCAATTGCGCTAGAAAGCTGTTCAAGGGCTCGAACGGATTGGCCAGTCTAGTAGATTGCACTCGAAAAAAATTTTTTGGTTGGGGGTGCAGGATTTTTGTGACTGACGTCGTAAGTAAAGTAGTTTTAGGGTCATTTTGGCTCAGTTGCCTGGCCTAGGGCCCAACCGCTAGGCCAGTGGTTCCTAATCGGGGTGCCACGGCACCCTGGGATGCCATTTACAGTGCCCAGGGGTGCCGCGGGCTAACATGTTTTTTTACCATATCATTCAAAATACATTTTCAAACTGTCATCAAACCTCAAAGCAAATTGCTATGGGTGCCGTAAATTATTATTCTTTTCTGTAGGGTGCCGCAAGCCTAAAA
>JGI24158J21664_10011571_pt1 | contig 11731 bp, 7 predicted proteins | sample Ectturendosymbi3_FD_21664 | JGI IMG/M metagenome (IMG submission 21664)
TTTNTATTTGTGACTTTATAACCGCCTGGTCGATCGCGAGTTATCAAAAAATTTTCTAGTCGATCCCAGTCAAAGACAAGTTGGCCACCCCTGGGCTATACGATTCGATGTAAATTTGGCTTGCTGTGCACCTTTATCGACCAGTCAAGGGGCAACGACTCGATAACCTTGCGGTTTTTGCGGTGCCCTGGCGTTTTTGCAACTGCTATGGTTTCTTTCTCGTCTTTGAAATTCTTAACTTTCGCCAAATAAACTCAACTCAACTCTGACATTCAAAATTCGCTCAGCAGATTGGGAAGCTAAACTTGGGCGACTTGCCGAGCTGTCCTTGCTGCTTGTCGTATCAGGAGCAGTGCTGCACCTCCTACTTGGTCGCTTGAATCAGCGATGAGCACAACCTTACCCATGGGCCCGAAGCTAAAACAAGGGCTTTGGAATGTTTTCTGAAAATGGTCCTCGTGGGTCTAAATTGATCCAGTCCTAGCTGAGAGCTATGGGCCGTTGAGCACTCTTCAAAATTATGCGCGTAAGAAAAGAAATAGGAAGGAATCGAAAGAAATTGCCAGGGCTAAAGGGATCGGACAAGAACTTTGTGATGCCGGTCATTTTGCTCGTTTGATATCAAATGTTTTTATTCATTCGTTCCCAAACGTGAGAAAACGTTGGGAACTTGAGAATACTGTAGAATAGATTGTGCACGCGCCTGCATAAATGCTCTATCGCATTGGTAGGGTGCGCTAAGAGGAAAATATGGTTCACAAATCAGCGAGTAGGGCACGAGCAGATTTGTGAAAATAGACTGCAAACATGGTAAGGTTTATATCGGCGATTTTAAACCTTCCACAGTGTTTTAGATTTTAACCTGCTGCTATTCATTGATTTTGGAACTTGAAGCAAGAGCTTACGTAGCAAGCAAATGTTTTTTGTCAACGTTAGTAACTCTTTCGATATGTTTACAGGTAAAAAGCATCTTCTTTTGGTTGACTAGATGACTTCCACGGTCTTTCACCAAACCCATGTGACACAGTGACAGTCTTTCAAACTTTCTGTTGTTAGATTCGGTGAGAACATTCAGAACGACTTGTCTACCAATGTCGTCTAGGGAAATGGTACATCCCTTCTTAGCAGATGCAGGGCCAGTTAGGTGTTTTACAGTCTTCCGAGATTTGTTGGATGAGTGAGTGAAATCGAATGTGCTTTGTCACCGTTTAAGAGACAAAGACTTGAAGAACTGAAGACACCACGGTTATTCAACATGGATTAACCTGATTTGTATAGATAGACAGTAGACACTTTACCGTCGAAGAGGTTGTAGTTGGTTTCTATCAACTCAAATTTGGGAAATCTCCTTGCCGAGATGGTATCCATAATGAATTCCTGGTCAACCTCGGAAAAAAACTGTAAAAGCATCTGTTATATTTCTGCTGAACAGGGTAATTAGCAACGTCTCCAAAGAGCTATCACCCCATCTCCCTCCTCTGCACCACTTTCAAACTTGCAAAACGACTAATCCTAATCGAATCAACCTGATAGTTGAAACTTTCTTCCTCAGGAGCAAGCAGGGTTTCGCAGTGGTCGCTCTACGGTGGATCAAATTGTTCATCTTGCGCAGAGCATCGAACAAGCATTCGAGAACAAAATATCTGCAGCACTATCTTCCTCGACCTAACGGCATCGTACAATACTGTCTGGCAACTTGCTCTGCAGCTGAAATTCTCAAAAGTACTAGCATATCAACCCATGGTCAACTTCGTCGTGGAACTGCCGCACTCGAGATATTTTGTGCTATACACCAGCGATGGACAAGCAAGTCGCCCCTTCAGAACCAGGAACGGAGTTGCACAAGGATCTTTTATCGCCTCCTGATTTTAAAATATCTACACAGAGGGTTTTCCGGAAACGTTGGCCAAGCCCTATATGCGCGCTGACGACGTCGCTCTGACCCTCTCGGTCTCGGCCCCCACGTTTACAGAAGCTGAGCTCATTTTATCACACGATATCTGTGTTGTCAACAAATGCCTGGCTAATTAGAGACTTTGGCTTTCATTTGAGAAGATTGTGTGCTCTGTCTTCCATCTGACGAACCACTTTGCCAACTTCCAGCTGAAAGTCAAATTACAGCCAATACAACAGTGAAGTTCGACCCACATCAATCCTATCTTGCCATATGCTTGCATCGCTCTCTGTCGTTCAGGACACACTTCCACAAAACTCAAGAAGAAAGTATCACAAAGCACATTCGCGTATCTTTAGTTTAAACGTTAAAACGAGTCCATGCGTGTCATCACAGATTCACACTTACCACCGGAAATGGCCAAAGGATCAGGTTACGACGCCTCAAGAACGACGTCCCACAGGGATGTGCCCTGGCGTCCCTACTGGTTCAACATCTACATCGACCTGCCAACCACCGTCTCCAGAAAGTATGCATATGCTGACGACCTCGCAATCATGCATGCTGATGGAGGTTGGTGGAAGGGGCGCTGAGCAAGGACATGGCAACGCTATGTGAATACCTCCAGACTTGGAAACTATACCTCAGCACCACGAAAACGGTGTCGGCAGTCTTCCATCTCAACAACAAGGAAGCTAAGCGTGAGTTGAAAGTCAACTTCAACAACGAAACCCTGCCCTTCTACTCCGAGCCCAAATACCTCGGAGTAACGATGGACAGGTCGCTCTAGTACCGCCGAAACCTTGAGTCGCTTCGCAAGAAGCTAACATCACGCGTCGCACTCCTGAGGCAGCTTGCTGGCTCCGGTTGGGGCGCTGGAGCGACAACATTACGAATGGCCACCCGAGCCCTAATCCATTTGACTGCAGAGTACTGCGCTCCTGTTTGGTGCCGCAGTGCTCATACCAGCCTGATTTACTCTGCTATCAACGACGCCTTGCGAATTGTGACTGGATGCCTGCGTCCTGAACCAGCGGACAACCTTCCAATCCTCACAGGCATCCAACCTGCTGAGCTTCGTCGCAGAGGAGCCACACTATCTCTAGCACACCCTGCCTTGAAGCCTTGACATCCGCTCCACTCAGCGCTCACCCGTCCATCAAGTGCTGTTGCACGGTGCCTCAAATCGAGACACCCATTTGTACCTGCCGCACAGCAACTCATCAGTTTATCTGACAACAACAACGTATGAGCGGCGCAGTGGGCGGATCATCAATGGAANGCGGAGTCGGCGGACAATCCCACAAGAATCCGCACTTNAATTCCAGACACCGGTGCACACACACCCGGAATGACCCTCCCACGAAGAGCCTGGGTCCGGCTTAACCATCTCCGCACCGGTGTCGGACGTTTCCGCTCCTGCCTGTACAAATGAGGTATGGCCTCCTCTGCTGCCTGTGAGTGTGGCGCAAAAGAACAAACCGTCGACCATGTCGTATTCCAATGTTCAATCCATCGACCTCCACATGGACTGCACGGCCTGACAGTTCTGGACGATGAAGCAACCAAACGGCTGCTCAACACCTGCCCCGAAATCTAGCGCGGCCAAGCAGTGGATAAAAGAACTCGCTCAAACGAAAGAAGAAGAAATATTGGCTACCTACGAAGCACACCCAGCTCTTTCTCGCCCATTCTATCTGACATCATCCCACCCGCGACAAGGTGCAGCGTTTCATGCTTGAAACTTTACACAAAAAGCCTTCACTCCGAAACATCTCCTACACGAAATACTGTAGCTAAAACCACCTCGAAAAAGTCTCCACTCGATAAAGTATCTTTACTCCTTCGTGGAATTGTTGTCATGCCAACTACAGGCAAACCCACCACATCAATCCATACAGCTCCCCAGTACTTGATTGCCGCATTTGGTCCACATCCACCAGGCTGCGACCTCCCCAGACATATCTGGGTTTAGCTCAATCGCCTGCGGACCGGTGTTGGTCAATTAGCGGCCAGCATGAAAACAACAGGCGTAGAGGGGATGGTCGAGGCATAGAGGATGAAACCTAGTCAGGACACAGACGCGGAAGACTCACACATATCTGGATTCGGCTCAGATATGTGTGAGTGTGGCAACTGGCAAGGTGCAGACTGCGCACCACATCCTGCATAACTGCACCAACTTTGAACTTTCGTTTCACATTTAACGCTGCTCTTTTAGATTACTTCGTTAAATCAAAATTCTGACCAACTTGTACTCATGTGTAGTGGATATGAAAGAAGTGGCATCTTTGTTTACTTATCAGTCCTTTTGTCATTGTGTTTTCATATATTCTAATTTCCACTGGCAATTAGTCACTTCTTTCCACTGACAATTAGTTACTTGCTTGGTGGCTTTTTGCACTGTTTCTGCTTATTAGCTGAGTCATATGAATCAATAAACTAATCAATCAATCTTTCATACAAACGGTTCTCAAAAAGCGGCCAAGTTTTCTAGAATTTATCCTTCCAAAAATAGCACATTTCCTTGAACTTCGTTGAAGATATCCTTTGCACAAGAATCGCTTCAATTACTTTAACTCTCAAAAAGCAATGCATTTCCGCTTCGCCACCACAGAGCTGCCACCAGAAATAAATTTCATTTGTCAGCTACAGCTCATTTCCTCAGTTTGAAAAAAAGAGCCTCGGTCGTTGTTTTAACGCGGCGACTACTATTTGAATACAGAAAGCGCAGTTTAAGCAAAGTATTGATCTACTTGAAGCAGTGTTCACGCAGTGATGCTCTAGTTTGGTCCATATGCAATAAATGTTGTTGATCTAATTATATAAAGTTGCAAGCTGGCTTGTGTTTTTACGATAATTGCTGTTGTCCAACAAACGCAAGGTACATTAAAGAAGATCAATACTTTGGTAACCTTGCCGTCTTCTCTAAGCGGGACAATTTAAGCCACTATGTGGGACAATTGAACAGTTGGGACAATTTAACTCAGATTTCAGACGGCTTGTCTTGCGTGTCTCGTCCAGCTTCTCTGTTTTTTTTTTTAATAGTTAAGCAATTTATGAAATTCACAAAAATGTTGCAAACCAGTTTGGAACACCACAGGAATTTTTGCATGTTCAGTGCACGCTTGCCACCGGTCAACAATCTTAGACGGTTGTTTGGGAATACAACAAGCAAAGCATAAAAGCTCTACGTTACAGGGTTGAGATAGCCTTTCGTTTCTAACAGAAACTTATTTACTGGTCGAAAACATTTTGCTGCAATCTTACTTTTCTTCTATTGACTCTATTTCCAAACAGACTGATCTAACGTGGAAAGCAACCTCACATCAAACAGCTACCTGTAGCAGTTGTTTGAAAATTTGTTGAAGCTTCCAAAGGTGACCAAGACTGTGAAGCAAATACCGTACGAGAAAATAATCTGGCCACCAGCGTCCACCCAAACCTGAACACAAATATAGACAAACGTCAGGAAGTGCTGGTAAGGAACAAGCTTTGCTAAGGTGCGTTTATCTGTCCCTTATCTCTATCAGATGGTTACTTGGGTACCTGTGATTCAGCAAGTTTGGTAAAGTTCGGTCGCAACAAATAAATGATTCCTTCGTTGGCGCCCTCCAGTGTAATCCCGCGCACGAACAGGATGAAGAGGAAAACGTACGGCAGAGTTGCGGTGACGTAAACTACCTGCGAAAAACATGTTTTATAAGATCAGAAATAGTTTGATCTACCATTATATTGTTACTGCTCACTGTGTTATCATCTTTTTCAGAACACACATTACAGTGAAAAAGAATTTTCAAACACTGAGCGACCATTCTCTCTACGCCTCGAAAGTAACGGCAGCAGCGCCAAATGTCCATCTTACAAAGCTATGTTCTGGTACGCTTGCAGCAGATAAAGAACTCCCAAGGTACGTATTTCCTCACGTAATTCCGGCTATATCATCCGGTATCATTGCATCGCTGCAATTGTAGCTCGACCAATAAGACTTGTGTTGGGCCAGTACCTATGCTTTTCACTTTTAATTTCCGGAAACCAATGCCGATAGCGATAGTTTTGCATTACTCAAACCACAGCTAAAAGATATAACACTGCATATTAAACCAACGGACAAGAAAATGGAATAGCTCGCAATTGAAGAAAAACACAGAAAAGTTTACATTTTTACAAAAAATAATGATTTAATAATCAAAATTTAACATTTCAAGTTGTATTTCGGGAAGATTATAGTTAATGAATCACAGATGGAGTGAAAACGTGGGCTTCTGAATGCTCAGTGCAAAACAATAGCATGGTGGCTCCATGAGGGTATACTGCCGAGAGATATTGGTAGATTTTTGCCGACATGCTACATCGGCATCATCCTTAAATCTGCTGATTTATATCGGCACACCGATGTATCGGTAAAGTTCTACTAGCCATGCTTCTCGAATCGGATTCGTAATATTCGTAATTTTGAGGTGTCATGTACTTTGCGCATTGCGTAACAGTTGACCAAATTGTAAAAAACTTATATATGACACAACTTTCATTGGTCAGTTGCATGAAAGGTCGATGTCAATACCGACAGTTACCCACCAGCCTACTATAGAATGCAAGTCTATAGCGTTAGTTAATTTAAACAAAAGACAAAAAGATATGTGGGCCAGGTGTTTAAACGTGGTCACCTTAGTGGTTTAACGAATCTCCCTTAGTTACTCATGTTTAATCACTAGGTGTGCTCACTGAAAATGCGGGGATTAACGCAGACACCGAATGTTCGCCAATCTATTTCGCTCAGTAGATTTATATGTGAAATCAAGGTAAATAAATACGCAGCTGAAGAGATTTATCAATACTAATAAAAGCTGATAAGATTCATTCATTTTTTATTTGCAGGGACGGTACCGATTTTTGAAACTCCATTATCAATCTTTGTAAATGTCAAATAACATGCACTGATTACAATTGTCAACGTTTCAATAAACGTAAATTAATAGCTTGATATTGGTTTTATCACGTTTGATGGGATTTGTGTGTTTTCTTACAGTTATATGCTCAAAACCAGGAACTTGCAATGTGGGTGTAACTGATTTTGCGTGTTTTCAGCTTAATATCCAGGATTAACATCAAGTTTATGTAATTACAATAGATTATAATTACGTGGTTCGGTGTACTCAAGCTTTTGTATTTTATCTGTTTGGCAGTAAAAAACGAATGGAACTCCCCAACTATCAAACTCTTTTCCACATAGCGTACTGGAGAAAAAATTAGTGTGTCCTCATACAAGCATTAGTTTCACTCGAAAAACTATTCCTGGTTATAAGGTAAAAATACCACCCTACGCTTTCTTAAATGTTGCTTCGAAAAGCCGCACTTTAGGCTATATCACTGTAGCAAACCACTGAATTCATGTATTTTATGGTAGTAAGTTTTTCATTTTTATTGCCTGTGACAAACATCAAAACAAAGGTATGGCACTCACCTTTCCAGTTAACCGAGCACCTTTAAAGATACAAAAATAAATCAATATCCAGCCGCCGAGAAAACATAGAAGCATGTACCAGTTGGTAATGGAACCCATTTCGTGGATACCCGATGACTGTTGAAGTACTTCACGCCTAAAACACAATTTCTACTTGTGCCAGTACAGAAAGCTACAAACACTTTCTTTGGTGGATACTTTTCATCGCACATGCAGCTTTTGATAGGTAATTCAGTTAAAACCAAAACAACTGTACTATAGGTACTTTTCGGCGTTGGTTCAAAAACTTTTCAAGATGTGGAAAACGACGTTAACACCCACATCAGTATTTTGGTTGACAGTGCAGGTGGTGAAACGCAATATTTACACCATTTGATTTGTTCACTGCACATCCATGCAACATTAGCGTGTCAAACTTTAAAAACTTCTTGTTTGTGTGTGGATTTGCTGCAGCCAGTTAGGCAGAAGGTGTTTGCTTGTTTTTGCGCTTTGATTGAGTTTTGTAGGATTGGCGAGGTGCAACATCCTATGGTACCAAGATGTTTTCCATGGACGTAGATGTTTTCCCGGGAGGTTCTAATGTTATATATGTGACTGCTGACGATAGTTAAACCGCACACATCCAGCGCATGATTTCACGGTCGTCACAACTGCACCGTCCAACACATAACTCTGCGAAGTTGTCAGGCTTTTGATCGTGTTGCTTGGTACCAGGCTAATAAGATTGATTTCCTCATCGCGCGGTTAACTGATTGTGAGCACTATGCGGTTAATTGTTTGTGCGCGATGAACTGCTTGTGCATAACATCTGAATTAAACCAGAGTTGTCAGTGTTGGTTTTGACCCTTAAAAGTCAGATTCGAGTTTCGTTTCTGATTTAATTATCGATCCCTTTTTGTAAGCTGAATGCCTCATTTCAGCTCACAAAAGGAAGTATAGTTACTGAGTATACTCTTTTAGGGAGCCCAGTTGCGTGTGGGTTAAAATTTCAATTATTTTCACTCCGCATTCTTATATATTTTACAATAGCATATATTTACTCCGCGCAGAGGCGAATTTCATTTTCGGGGACCCAGGCTATTTTAAATTGGGGGCCCTTCTGGAAGGCATAGGTGGTCGTAGTCACATTTTCAGACTCCGTCTCCGTTCTTGCTTCAAAACTTTTGAATCCGGGGTCTGGACCGGCTCTGAAAAATTTTCAAGTTTGAGAATCCGACTCCTGTTCAGACTCCGGCTACCATCGATGCAACCAAATTTCACCAGTGTTTTACCTAAGAAATGCCATGTATGAAAACCACACAGACTCCTGCTGCTGAAAACGAAAAGCGACTCCGGATCCGGGTCGGGTTTTTCACAAATTTTTGACTCGGGCGCCGGGTCCGAAAGAAAAAGGCATGATCTTGCCGGAGTCGACTCGGGCACTCCGGATCCGTAGCCACCTCTGGTATAGACCCGTCTGGCACACTAAAATACTGGGTTATTGGTTTGTTTTATCAATAACGCCTCGTAGTGCATCTGCTTTGACAGTGGCTTTCCTTCTCTTTCTAGAAACACTCTCAAATCTATGCTTCGACATTTCCAAATTAATGCAAGTAAGCCTACTGTAAATCCACCGTTAGCCTGATTACTTTGAAAAAAAGAAAAAAACTTACACGTGAAGCTCGCTTTGCTAACTAAAACAATAAGCTCAAGCTGCAAATTGGTCTTACTAGTACATCTAGATATGTGTCTTGTTCAACGGTAGTTAAAATATTTTTCTATGCATTCAGCTGCAGAAGGAATGGCCCAAGATTTCTACAAAACAATTGGGAGCCAAAGAACATTCCAGCTTAACACGCACGGTATTAGTACAAACAGTTAACATTTTGTTCCATTTAATATATGCAGCCCTGGCTACAGTGCAGGCTAGTCTTGTCTTTACCCCGTATCTTACCCATAAAAAGCAACAAGAGAGAGACCTGGGCTGAATGAAAGCACGTCACTGGCCTCGTGCAATCTGAAAAATGGATTCAGGCGTTTTGTTCCACGCACAATACGTAACAATAACCAGTTCTCAACATCATAACAAGAGAATGCTCATCGTCATTCACTTCAATCCTTCGCGCTCATTCTTCTGTAGAGATCTTTTGCTAGCAGCATAGCAAGAAAATGTGCGTTGAACCAAAACAAAAATGCAAATGCAATTACTTACAGAAAGGTTAGAAATTTTCGCTATTACCAAAATTTTGGGGCCCCCCAAAATCGGGGGCCCTAGACTTAAGCCTTTTTAGCCTAATGGTAAATCCGCGCCTGAACCCGCGCTGTATATTATCACTGTGTATGTTACTATTTATGAAAAAGTGACGAACTCCAGTTTATGTAGAGCGAGTTGTGACTAAGCTCGTACTTGAAACACCTTACTCAAAGAATTCACTCGACTTCATTCGAAACTAATGCAAATGACTCGGTGTAGATTTGCACTCGTCGGTGTTAAGACTCAGAATCAACTCTACTCCCAAACTCGTGATTCGTACCCACCACTGGCGACAGTTAAAATAGACAGAAATCGCTGAGGCTTACGGTTTTTGTAAGGGTACCAAAGCGATCGGTTATGGTTACATTTTGCCGAAGCTATCTGTAACCAGTTTTTCGGTTAAGGTGCGGTTTGATTCTTTAGATAGAAGACAGGACGAGTAGGCTTACAAGGGTCCATGAAAGGGATTACGGGAACAACGACTAATAAGCAACGTGTTATGAAGCAAGCTGAAGGTTACGAGAAAAGGAGTCTAGAATTGAAAAATGAAGCAAGAAGTCGTGCCTGGGACCAACCTCCAAAATTCCATTTCTGGCGTTGTGAGGGATGAATTATAATCATCGACATTTATTGCGATCGACACGTTTCTTGTCAGGCTTGTCTCGTTCCTCGTTTTTAATTCCGTTAATTCTACGCAGTGCCTGCTGTTCCATGTGTTGTCTGCGAATCGAATAACAAATAGAACATTGTGATATCAACAAATCTGTTTTCATAACCAAAAGACCATGTTGCACCACGGAGAAAAGACAAAAAAATGGATGAATGATATCTGAAATTTTAAAAACACATGTTTGTTCATCAGCTGAAAGAATGATTTAGAAAACAGGCAATGAATTGCGTCGTTGTGGTACAAGCGAAAGTGAACTATCTTGTAGATCAAATTGAGCGTACTTTTTTCCAAACTGTATACTGCGACACACGAATAAGACAGACGATTACAAATTCGGTTGGTGGTAGTCCAAAGCAAAAGTCACTAAACATATACTTTGGGTAACTGCTGAAGTTTTCAAAGCGAACATACGACACGCGTGCCTTACCAGCTCACGATGCAAGCCGTAATTAGCTGGTTCACCAAGATTTTTAGCATGTTTATTATGCTGCTTGGTGCGTTTCTGCTGTCGTCAGCAGTGATGGGAGTTAATCGCTTTCGTAATTGACTTTAATTGGTTGCACTTTGACTTTGACACAGTAATGGAAATTTCCATCACAATGTATATTTGCAATTGTTATGGGATTGTAAGGACTGAGCTTGAAATAATTGGAATACTTTGATTTATAGAAAATGCAATCGACAAACCATTGATTTTAATAGAGTTCCAAATGGTTTGCACTAATCACAAACAATTTGGAATGTTATTCCAAAAACGCTATGGCATCTGATAGTTCTGCTGGCTCAGGAACAAGGCTCGACCAAACCAGATCGGAGACGTAATCACGCCGCATGATCCTTGGCTAGCCTTTGGGTCGCTTTCCAGTTGGTGGAGCCAACAGAAAACGCCTTGCAAGCCTTTCTTCGTGGGGTCACTCCTGAAGAACACCACTTTTTTGTCTCAGTTCATTCGCATTTTACCTGAACGCAGTGACGGATTTATGCACTGGCCAAGCAGCCATGGCCGAGGGCCTGTGCTTTGGGGCAAGGGCGTAACGAGGGGGGCAAAGGAGCACAATTCAACCGGCGGCGAGAAGTCCCAACAATGTCGCAAGTACTTTTTTCAATACAGTACATCATCATCATCACCAAGGTAATCTGCCTTACGGCAGGTCTCTCATGACATCCCTCCGCCATTCATCTCTATCCTCAGCTCTTCTTTTCATTTGTGCACAAGTGCCAGTCATGATATCATCTACCATTTTAATTATTTTCCTTCCTCTTGGGCGTTTTCCCTTCATTCTACCTTCCAGCACAGTGCGCAACATATTCTCATGTCTCAGAATATGACTAATCCACCTCATTTTTCTCTTCCTAACTTCCGATAACCAACTCTTTTTTTCCTTTACAAGATTAAGGACCTCTGCATTGGTTTTCTTATCTGTCCATTTCACCTTCACCAATCTTCTCCAGACCCACATTTCAAATGCT
>JGI24158J21664_10011572_pt1 | contig 11731 bp, 10 predicted proteins | sample Ectturendosymbi3_FD_21664 | JGI IMG/M metagenome (IMG submission 21664)
TACTTATGTTTTTATTTTTAGAAATTTATTGTGGGGCTCCGTAAATTATGGTCAATCTCTTCATGGGCTCCATAACACCAAAAGTTTGAGAAACCCTGGTCCAAATAACAGAAACCATGCAACTGGTGAATGAATTGAAAGCGTTGCGAGAAGTCCAAAATCGACGAGTCTGCTGGCTGAAGAATCACGATGGCTTCGCGCCGTTCATGAGTTTGACCGTTGCCATGCCAACATTTCCATTAGCCATAGCCGTTCCGCTTCAGCAACTCCTGCGATCAACATTACACACTGGTGAACGAAAATGTTGTGAAATTTACCATCAACATAATGCACATATGTCTGCAAAACGTGAGAGCACACCTAGAAATGCGCAGTATCCCAGAAACCATGTTTGCGGAAAAATCTGACTCAAGGATCATTGAGGGCACATAAATGAACAACCTGCTGATGGAAACAGCTACAGGTCACTGCTATCTGCGACCTAATACGATAAATTGGAAAAGAGTTTGATTTCAAACCACAACAACTTCCCTCGTGAGATTATGTTCTCATAACCTGGCAATCTTACGCGATGTTCTTTTCAAAGCGCCACTCTTCCACTTCCACACACGTTTCCAGGGTGAATGTTACAATTTGCGGACCCGAGGAAAATTCTTAAAAAGTCAAAAATGGGGCCCCCCTGTTTTACACATGCCATGCAGAAACTTTATTCGCAGAAAGCAATGTAAAATTTACACTTGGATGGGAATTTGCTTCTGCGTGGAAGTCCGTTTCAAATTGTAAATTGTTTGAAGTCATTTGATTGTAAATTGTTTGAAGTCATTTGATTTTGAATTGTTTTTCATCTTCAGACTAAAGTTGTTGAGGGGCTCCTTTGGCGCATTTGCACGCAATTTTGGCTTTATTTTACAAAATACATGACTTGCTTCAGAGCATATTAAATGTGGCTCTAAGAGTGGTTCATAAGCTTTTTGACAAAACAATGCAAAAACTAAGTGCGAAACTCTCAAACGGGGGGCCCCACGGCATCTCTGAAAAAGGGGGGCCCGAGGCGACCGCCTCGTTTGCCTCCCCTGATATTTACCCCTGCACGTTTCATTCTGGCTTTGAACTGGGCTGTCCCTCATCCTTTCAGTGATAGGACTGCTGTGATACCTGTCGTACTGAATGTGGCGCGCGCAAAAGTGCGTTGAAGTAAAGACACTGAACAACTGACGTTATGACCAGACAATGTCATTATTATGTCATATGAATAGACCGGCGAGCAGTGACGAGCCTCCACTTTGTGCAACTCTGTAGTGTCGTCGCTTGGGAACCGAGTCCGGTCACTCAGTCACAATAGAATGGCAGTTTGTTTCCTCTGGCTTTAAGTTTGCATCACATAGCAGTGCACAAAATGCATATCGGTGAGCTTCTAAATGCTGGCCGCATGGTGTGGTGATGGCTGGTATGTGTTGGAATGACACCTATTTGCTGTTAATTGATAATAATCAATCAAAAAGTTCCATACTTCGTCAATGTTTTTACTGTTTTTCAGAATAAAGGTGTTTTCCTTAAGAGTTAACGTTTTTCTTTTATTTGCAGGGCTATGCTGACTCAGCACTTCTGTTTGGATGCAACACGTGTCTGAATGGTAACGATCTGGTTTGAACTGTAAAGCTACTCACTAGTTAACCCTGCTTTAGTCTTTATCAAAGGATGACTCTGATGCAAATATTTCTTCGTGCCTTTGTACGCGTGCCGTGGCTGTGTTGTTCCACACCATGTGTAGAAATGCCAAACATGCTGCTGGAAATAACTCCCTTTGTTTGTTTACGTGGAAAGTGATAAAATGAAACACTTCATACAAGATGCTCTTTTTTCAGACTGTGCGAAGAAGCGGATATATGATCAAGCTATGAAGCCCGACATGTACACAGTGCCGAGTGCATTCGAAGCTATGATTGCTGTTTGCTCAGACACCTGGTTGGTTTTTCAAAGAATAGCGTCCATTTTTAGCTCTTCACATTTACAGTAACCCGACCTGTAGTGCGAAATGTGAAAAGCTTGTGTTCGCACAAATTCACTCCGCACTAAGCAGTTTTTTATCTTTGGTAGAGATAGACCGATATATCGGCCGATATTTGGGTTTTGCCGATATATCGGTATCGGCCAAAACGGCCGATTTTATCGGCCTCAGTAGGTGTTGACAAAACGCTGTTATATTCCCCACGTATCCAGACAACTTGCGCAAGAAAGCAAAACGAAACAAGTCAAGACAGTTATCTTGCAGCAACGCTATCAGGTGCGGTTTCTTAAACAAGCAGACAAGATTAACCATGGAGCATGCGTCGGCCGTCGCAGCCGAAACAAATGCATCATTGATGTGATTAATTAAAAATCATAGAAATCATAGGAAAATACTGAAATTGCTGCGATTTGAAAAATTTTAGCTCAGAAATCCTGATTTTTGAAGTTTTTGCAAAAAAGGTAAGGCATAGAATACATAATATTTTTGATAATGAAGCAGAAAACAAGATATAAAAAATTTGGAAATATCGGCTATCGGTCCATGAATGGCCAATATATCGGTATCCGCCCTAAAAAAGCCATATCGGTCGATCTCTAGTGTTTGCTTTCCACCATTTCTTGTTTTCTGCGACGTGTTTGTTTGAATATGATCCATTTGTAACTCTCAGTATCAATGTTTTGGAATGAGTTGTTTTTCTGGGCGACCCAGGCTGTTATGCAAAGCCTACCTTGTTTTGCAACAAGGTGCTCATAACGCGATTTGTGTCTTTGCTTTTCAGTTTCAAACAGAATGACATGTTCCACGAGGAGCATGGTGGAAACCGTTGCAAAACTGTTGAATCGGAAAACCTGGGTTCGGCAACAGGTGGTTTTGGATAAGTCGCAAGTTAACTTGATAAATATTTGCAGATCGGAAGTTATGGCTTGCTGTTCACAAGCGTAGCACAAAGTGTTGTATTTCGATCGCCACACTACCATATTTGGCATGTGTATTAACACACTAAAATATGTTGTGTCTGTATCAGTACTCACTATGGTCTGGTGAATGTGTTTCATTGCATTATTATTTTTTCTGATGATTTTGTTTCTGGTTTCAGAGGAAGGCAACACTGCCCATAGAAAGATATCATGTTTCGTCCGTGTGCTTGATGTGACATACAAACAGGTCAGTTGCGATATATTTTCATTGTGATGCGAACCTGATCTGAACGAGCCACAGTTTCCTGCAACTTATCCACTCAGGTTTTTCCCCAACTCCAATACCTTTGTTAATGAAAGCATGACGTCATCCGTTTCACCAAACCACAATCTTCTATGACCTTGTGATTATTCAATATTCTATGACAGAAGTCTCAAACACGCGACCCGTGGGCCACCTGTGGCCCGTGAGGGCATTTCGTGCGACCCGCGATGTTTTTGGGCAATTATCAAATAATTAACATTTCAGTTATTAAAATTATTAACCGGTGTTCAAAAGTGCTCGGCCAGCGAGTGAACAAGTTCTTTTTAAACGAATGTAGAGACGACTGGAAATGATTTGCTTGTAACTGATGATACCTTTCGCAGGAAATAAGATGTAAAAGATGTTTCTCGTAAGGTTAAGGTACCGCCATTGTTGCGTCACCGTCACAATGAGCCCTCGTGTTACTTTATAAGTCCTATTTGGCCCTCGTAGCAAGTTGACTTTGAGACCCTTGCTCTATGACCTTGTGATTATTCGACATTTTATGACCTTGTCCCAACATGTGACAGTTGGTGACTTAGCTCGGTACATCGCCATTTGTTAATTGCGACGCAGATGCTCCTTCATGAGTACTCCAGGTATAGAGGGTCCCAGTTCACTGACAACACGAAGATTCTTCAACTGCTTGACAATTTGTGCAACGCCATCATTACAATGGAACAGCTGCAACCAGGTTATTGTGATTCTAACAGTAGAGAAATAAAGCTACTGTCAATAAGTAATAATCGCAGCCTACAGCGCTTAATCTGTTGGTGGGGGGCTCGTGGGACAACCACGTGTCAGTTGCAGGACGTAGAGCTCACCACTGCAAATAAATCAACAGTTTAATGCATTAGACAGAGGCCGCTGGGTTCAGCCTCGATTTGGTGAATGGCATCTACTGCATGCATGGTCGCACTGTGGAAACATGCAAATAGTTTTGGTGTGATAATTTTAAATGAGGAGAGTTTGCAATGAATGGCGCGCGAAGCCATCACCTCTTTGTCAACATCAGGTTACCAAGTGAAACATCTAGTCTTGAGTCTTGCCTGGCAGTCTGTATATAGATTTGTACAGTTGCATAGATCCCATAGTTCTCGAACTGTGCGTCGTTTCAGCCGCACAAAAGTAAACTCAGTGCAGTTTTATAACTTCACCATCGATCATTGTTCAAGTGCGATCATGCCAACAGTAGATCACCTACTTACTATCTCATCACTACGTCGCCTACTTACTATCTCATCACTACGTCACCTACTTACTATCTCATCACTACGTAACTGCAGTTGTTGTTTATTAAAAAACGTTTACAAATAAACGCGTTGTACAATTTTAATTTACTTTGCGTCAGACAAATAAAGACGAGACAACAGTAGTCAGTTATAAAATAATCAACTTGCTGATTGCTTAGTTTAGAAAGAATTTTTATTTAAATTTGCTTACTTGTGTGACATCTTTGCTAAATTGAATAAACTCATTATTTCTACGCAAAGACCAGGCAAAAATACGATTGACGTATCGCAACCACCTCCGCACCGGTGTCGGACATTTCCGCTCCTGCTCATACGAATGGGTTATGTCCTCCTCTGCGGCCTGTGAGTGTAGCGCAGAAGAACAAACCGTCAATCATGTTGTCTTCCAATGTCCAAATCATCGACTTTCTCATGAACTGGACGGCCCTCAGGTTCTGAATGATGAGACAATCGAATGGCTGCTCAACACCTGTCCAGAGATCTAGTGCGGCCAAGCAGTGGTTTCAAGAACTGGCTCAAACGACGAAGAAGCCACAAAAATGGCGAAAGCAAATCCATCACACTTTATTTCACAGGGAAAGTAGTTTCGCGTTTTATGCGCTAAACGCGTGACTAATTTCCCTGTGAAACAGGGGCATACCCGTGAGTGGGGACAGGGGTGTACCCCACTCACAGGTACACCCCTGTCCCCACTCACGGGTACGCCCCTGTCCCCACTCACGGGTACGTGTCCTCACTTACGGGTATGCCCCTGACAGGGGCATACCCGTGAGTGGGAACAGGGGCATACCCGTGCAACCTGTTACGGAATCCTGTTTTAGACTCTTGTATAGGACTAACTTGTTTCTGTTTAAGAGAAGCATGTTCATGCAAAATAAAGAAGTGCTTTGAAAATATCCTGTTCGATTAATCAGCCGGAACTATCGTTCCCTTGTTGTAACACGTCATCAGTGGACAGGGTACCAGCCGGAATGCTGCATTTTTACAATGCAGCTACTCATGGCATGGTGCAAATCTGACTGCAGCACACACTGAAAACAACTACTTGCTAGTGACACTTGATCAAATTTTAATGTATGCGTTGCAGAGGTTCGGCGGTCAATGTGTTTTGTGAAAGAAGGTTGACGAGAACACCGGTTTTGTGTAGATTGGGGAAAGCTGTGGTCGGGGTCGCAAGACATGCTCGAACGATTTTCTGTGCTCTGCTTCACAATTCTTTCTCACCTCATCCCAGACGAGAGAGGAATGATAGAAATGGTGAATGAGTTATGTTGGCTAGGTTGTTGGCTCAACCATAGATTGCATGCAAATTGAAGGTATGATGCAGGGTTGCCAGATTGGCCATTTCATTTGTGCATGGCCAATTTTGAAAAATTTGGCCATTTTTTAAATGCGTTGGCCATGAAAAATCACACTTGGCCTTTTTATGAAATTTGGCCATTTTTTCAGTTTTTACACTACAATGAAATTGTCAATAAATATTATGTTGTTTTTTGCATTTTTTGGAGGGACTTCATGTCAGTGTTACAGCAACACCATGGTACTTCAACCTTGTATTGTTTTGAAGTGTGTAGTAATGATTTAACACTTGCAGCCAGCTGATTTTGTACAAATGTTTCAGTCAGTGACAGTCTTATGGATACCGTTGGTAGCTGCTACACTTGTAACTGAAGACTGCTGCACTCAGTTGTGTGATTGATAATGTTCTAGTAAAAGCATTTTGCATTGTTGGTCAGATTGTACTGTTAGAAGTTTGTCATCACTTTTACAGTAACACTGTACTGCAGTGCTTCATCTTGTTATTGCTTTGAAGTACGTTGTTTAGCGCTTATTCATGATCACCAGTAGATTTTGTACAACTACAACTACAAGTGCTTCAATCGGACCTGTCATAGAATCACAGTGATTGCTCTCAAATATTCCTAACCTTTCGTTGAGATATTTTTACCTAAAGATGGTTTTCAGTATGTGATTATGATCATTAACTTAATGGATTCTCTTGCTCGTGTATTAAGAGTACAAGCAAGCAGGGACGCCGGAACAGCGGTAAGGCAGAGGGGCAGTGAAAGAGTTGAGGACAATGAAAACTAATATAAAAACAAGAAATTATTCCGCAATATGCTTGTTTTTGTTCAGTTACGATGTAGTTCTCAAAAATTAACAGAAATTATGGAAAACCATTCTAAGGTTTTTGGGTGCGCAAAGAACTGCAATAAATTTGTTTCAACTCAATCTTGATTAACCATGAAATTCCCTATGATAATGATAATGATACTGCTGTGATAAAAGCACCCTTTGGAAAGGCAAGGGGGGCAATGTCCCCGTCATGACCTTGCTTTCCGGCGTCTCTGAGCACAAGATCTGATAATTCTAGCGTTGTCATTGGATTGAAAAAGTTGATTTCAAACTGTTTGACACAAGCGGAGCAGATTTGAAGCATTTGTTTGCAATAGTGTTTAACATATGGTTGTAAGTTATACTGTTGTAAAGGACAAGTTGCAACGCAATGTTAATTTCATGGCAAAAATTGCTATATTAGGGTCAAACTGCTTTTTTGGCCAAACAAGAGTTTTTTGATAAAAATAGTATAACTTACAATCATATAGACAAAGATAGATTAACTTACAAGCCTTCGAAACACTTTGAGTCCCTTATGAATATATCAGTTACCATAGTTAAAACATTTTGTCATTTTGGCCATAAATTTAAAAAAACAACTATTTAGGCCATTTTTTATTAGAACTTTGGCCATAAGCTACGGAAAATATCTGGCAACCCTGGTATGATGTATGTGAATTCAATTTAAATTACCAATCTTCAGAATTATTTCAGTTGTGGTTGGTGTAAGGGTGGCGGTATGTAAACGTACATAATATACCTGCGGTAATAAAATTTTCTTGGTCAGTTGGCGCCACGTGGTGGTGGTTTTCGGTGCAAAGAACTGGTTCTGGTTCTTGGTGAGGTTTGGTTTTCGTTCGTTAAGATCTGTCGCCACCTGTTTCCGTAACTTCGCGTTGTGTTGTTATTGTCCATCCAGGAAGATTTTGCTTCTTTGAACGTTGATTGGAATAATTCGACTGTTGAAGAAGGTGATGTTGACGCAGCAAACGAAGCATCGATGCAAACACACGACTTTGATCAGATCGATCTACCCGGTCGTTTGTTGATCAGGCTGACCCAGGTGGGAGGCAATGGCGGCAACATGCAGGTTGTTTGTGGTCGGAGTTTGTCGTAAAAAGAAAAATAGGAAAACTTGAAAGAAATGTGTGATTCTATTGTTGGAAAAAACCTCCGTAGTCTCAGCATGGCCTCCTTCATGGTGTGTGGTTGTACAGTTTCCATGGGATGTTGTTGCACTACAGCAGCGATACCGTTTAACGCCCTCTTGTGTCGTGTCAGATGCTTTCACAGCTTCCGCACGATGTCGCCACCAGCACTCATCTGGTCAAATGCATATCACTGCTTGGACTTGGAGGGGGAGCAATGCGCGCGCTGGGAGAGAGTAGCAAGCCAAGCGTGAAGGCTTTTATCAAACATTTGCTCTTTGCAACGTGAGTGAGTCTTGTTATTTTTCCTTCGGCCAATTGCAAGTGCATCATTTCGCTGCTGATGTATGTTCTGTGGTGGATACCAGGCTGCCCTCGCACTATGCACATGTTACAGATTATGGGAACAGTTGGATCACAGCCGGATATCATGTTTCGTGGTACCTGTGCTTTCCTGGGGAGTGGCTGCTTGTAACGAAGGATTCGTGGCTGTCATGGCAACGCTAAACAACTGCTTCAGTGACGAGGACGAATCGCAAGCGCACATGTCACTGATGGACACCTGGTCGACCGCATTCACAACCAGTAAGTTTATTCTGTCATTTCTTGGTCAATAAACCAAACTTGCAGTTTAGCTTTAATCGAAGTCACGTAAAATTTTTTTCAAACATGATTAGAAATAGCCTTCCAACCCACTGGGTGAAATCTCAAATCGCTTGTCCACTGTAGCTTGTGGTCCACTCGACACAGGCGTTGTAACATTTGCACACAGCACGCCTATTTACTTAGGCTTTATTTTGCTTTAACTGGACTTAGTCCTTAAATTCTAAGCACATAAAGTTACTTAAGTTCAAACGAACAAGAAACAACCTTCGCATAAGGAAGCCAGAACAGAATGCGCAACAACTACGCAAGAAACGGACGGCACGAACAAAATGCGCTAATCAAGTAATCATCCTCGAGCAAACACCTGCACATCCAATAATTGCACCACATTCACCCCCCCTTAAACGAAGTCTATCAATACGGTACAACACTATAGCGATCCGCAGGTTTTCGTGGCCGTGTGGACCTGCGCACAGTGGGGGCGGGTGGCTTTGCAGCGTCTGTACGCGAACGTTCTTCCGTTTGATTTCCGCCATCTTGCAAAGCTGCGTGATGATCGCAGCAACTGACGGTCTCCGGTAAGGTGGGGTCACTAACAGTGTTTTCGACATGTTTACCGTGACCAGGCACAAAGTCGACCGGGCTATGTACTGTTTGAGCTGCTTCTTCCGCGTTTGCGTCGTTCTGCTCAGAAGGTGAGCCGGGTTCAAACTCACCCACGGGCGCAATATCTTCCAGAGGCACTGTCGACTCTCTGCCAGAGGGGAATCGGATTTGAGCACAGTTGGGTGTCGCATGCACAAGCTCTACCTCGTCAACAGTGGGGTCATACTTAAGATGAACGCAAATGTCTATCTAGAAATGCAGGTCCAGGCGCACTCAACCAGGTGGGAATCGACACACCAAACGTCGATCGTCGTGTGAAATGAAACATGGCCTCATGCGGAGTCGCATTCGTCGCGGTACACAGCAGATAACGTGTGGAATGCAAAGCATCGAAGAAGAAGGCAAAACACATTCCCACTGCGCAATGTCCAGCTTCCGAGAGTTGATCGCAAGTTCGACCGCTGTTCAAATTATGCCATTATAACGTTCACATTGTCCATTTCTCGGAGCGTTATAAACAGACGTTCTACTGCAGGCGATACCACGCTGACGCAAGAACATCGTCAACTCGTTTGACATAAAAGTCGCCCCTCTATCGGAATGAATGTACGCAGGCACACCAAACAACGCAAAAAGCTGGTTGAAATGAACTAAAGGTCTTAGCATCAACACTGGCACAAGGAAAAGCGAACGGAAAACGAGAATATTCGTCAACAAATGTTAGTAAGTAGCGATTCTTCGTGGTCGAAGGAAGCGGTCCTTTAAAGTCAACGCTCAAACGTGCGAACGGCTGCGTCGCTTTAATAAACTGAGCTGAAGGAGGTTTACAAAAGTTCGGTTTGACTTTGGAACACACGCGACAACCTTCGACAATCTTCCGCACATCAACTAAAGAATACGGCAAATTTTTAACGCGGACAAAATGATACAAACGCGTTGTTCCAGGGGGCACAGTGACGCATGAATGGTATGAAGGGTACTTTCGTACAAACTCGCGCAATATGCCCTGGAAAGGGCGCCAGGGACTGAATTTAACTTCCCTGGATGAAACACTATCTGAAAATCAAATTCGCTGAGTTGCATACCCCAACGCTTCTCATTTTTTTATCTTACTGGAGTGACGCACATCGTACACAAAAGATACGGACTGTTGATCAGTCACAACAGTGAATCGACGGCCACTAAGTAGATGAGCCCATTTTCGAATGGCTTCAACAATAACACAAGCTTCCTTTTCCACACTTGACTGATGTGACTCGCATTTGTTCAAGGTTCTCGAGAAAAAGGCCACAGGTCGATCTTCCTGATTCAGAGTAACGGAGATCGCATCATCTGGAGCGTCTGTCTCCGAAACAAAAGGCAACTTTTCATCGATGACTTTAAAGGCAGCTGAAGTTAAATCCTGCTTCAGTGTCTTTAAAGCTCGCACAGCCTTCTCGCGCAAGGGAAACTCTTTCGCTTCAATCAACGGCTTTATTTTTTCTGAAAACAAGGAACCCTCTGAGCGTAGAACGCAAACATTTCCACAAGGCGTTGGAGCTCCTTGTCAGTGTTCGGAACTGACAATTCTAATAGAGGCTTGACACAGTCAGGGTCCGGCTGCAACACGCCGTTCGAAATGTGGTTGCCTAATAACCTGAGAGAATCGGTGGCGTAGGTACACTTCTTTTCGTTGAAGGTAATATTACACCTTTTCGCTGCAGTTAGAAAACATTTTAGATTCTCGTCATGCTTTTCACGACTCCGTCCACATACTGTAATATCGTCCAAAAATAAGCATAACTTCCCTTGCAGTTATACTTTGAAATGATTTCATTTACTACGCGCTGAAAACAGGGAACGGCATTCTTCAGCTCAAAGGGTATGCGTTTGAACTGGTAAAGCTGGCCATTGGCTTCGAATGCAGTAAACAAGCTTTCGTCGGGCAGAATAGGAACTTGGCGATGCGCGCTCTTTAAATCCAAGCTGGAAAACCAGTTGTATTGAGCTGCGCTATTCGCAACGGATTGGATGCGTGACAACGGGTAAGCATCAAGCAAAGTGAATTTGTTTATAGTTTGGCTGTAATCAATACACAAGCGTTTCCTATGATTGCTGTTGTTGACTACGACAACTTGCGCTCTCCACGGGGACGTGCTCGGTTCGATTATACCATCACAAAGCATCTGTTTCGATTATACCATCACAAAGCATCTGTGCTGTCTGCGTGGCAATGAACGCTCGCTCCGACGGCGGCGAGTAATTTCGTGGCTCGGAGGCGACAGGCCTGCAGTCTGGCGTTGAATGCTCGAAAAGCCGAACTGGCGTAACACCCTTTAATACATCCAAATCATTCAAATTCAAAGGACGCTTGGGACCGCCAAACTCGAACAAAGGCGTACGCTGGGGGGGTGGGGTCAACCCCCCCTTGAGCTTGACATTTGACAAAAACTTTATTACCTGCACAGAGGAGATTAATTGTTTTCGCATACTTTTGCATGTTAATTTGTCGACTTAATGCAAATATCACGGAATAAATTTTCATGCAAACCTCAAGGAACATTGTAAATGGGCCAAAAAGTAATAATTATGTTGTGGTGGGAATCTGGGTTATCGTCTCCATCCAGAAACCATCTCACCACTTTTTGCAGACTTTTCGTCCACTAAGCATGTTTAAAATTGTGTTCTGCGATAGTTCACTTTATCCGAAACAATTGCATTTATTTTGTCTGCTATGGCTGATCAGGGCAAGCGCTGACCGCATTGGCTGCATTAGGCCTGCCAATTTC
>JGI24158J21664_10011574_pt1 | contig 11730 bp, 5 predicted proteins | sample Ectturendosymbi3_FD_21664 | JGI IMG/M metagenome (IMG submission 21664)
TTAATAGTATATTAAAAAACGCATTAGCTCGCGGCACCCCTGGGTATTGTAAATGGCACCCTAGGGTGCCGCGGCACCCCGGTTGGGAACCACTGGTCTAATCCGAGAAGAGAACAAAATAACGCAGCTGTGTCTGCAAACAGAATTAGCTGAAGAAAAATCACGATCACTTCACTCACAGAAATCACCGCGGTGAGCACAACAAATATACAACACGAATAAAATCGTAACTCTGAATGTCATAAAAAACTTTTGTATGCAGGCCCGAAATCGGCCCAAAACATTTTGACAAACTTAAACCCGAACCCGGATAAAACCGGGCCTGACCCGAAAAGCCCTGCCCGACTTACAACTNTGATTTATCCTGAACGTATCTACAATTAAGTGACAAAGTGCTGCAACACAGCAACTAAATCTGCTCCTCACAAATTTTTTGCTAGGAAACCTATTTCGAGTCAAATACGCATCTTCAGTCCTTATAAAAACATAATCTTCTTGGTGCGAAATAATTATTGTACACCGATTTTTGTCAACTTGGAATGTACATTTTGAAAATTTTTTCTCGTTTCGCTTTTTTTATTTGCTTGATCTCCTTTCTTACCACCCACGTAGTTTCTACTTACCAACTTTGTGCTTCCCCAGTGCTTGCCATTTAACAGCCCTCCCGTCTGTCAACCTTTGATCTCAAGAACGTCCTTCTGCTTATGCATTCAAATATTACTATACATTTTGTTGCGCATAGGCGTAGCCAGAGGACCAAGGTGCCACGGCCCTCTACATTTCTAGAATTTTTTGTCCGTGTTTGCTCTGTGATGCGGTGTCCCAAACAAAATGCTGTTGCTCGCTTAAAGTCAACAGATTGGCCCTCTCCAAAATTTGGGCTGGCTACGCCACTGGTGTTGCGTCACCACTGCGTTGCATGTACTTGTGATTTCGCAGTTGTTGTTTTTTTGCTCTGTAATTGGCACCAGATAGTTTGAAGTTGTAGTGAAAGCAACCTTTTAAGAACGGCTTATTTTCCATTTATACTTGCCACAGCTTCTGCTTTGATTTATGTATTTGATTCTTGAATTTGTTTGCTTACTTTTTCTGCCTTTGCTTTAACTTTCAGCATTTTACGAATAAGCATGCTTGTAGATTTCAGGCCTGACGATGTGTAGAGCGACGTGAAATCGATTTCATAATAAAAATTTTTGCTGCTTGATTCGACTGCGTCATATTGGTTGAAAATACTTGTTTGAACACAGATATACGCGACTCGGAACCATCGCAAATTTATGAAAGCGGAGCCCACTGGCTGATTTGTCAAAAGCTTGCTGCAATTCTCAACCTTGTTAATTGTAAATCCAAATAAACATTACTCGCACAAGAGGTCGGTGCTCAGAGTCTAAGGGTACAAACTCTTACAAACTGACATGACGTGAACAAGTTGTGATTTGTAACTTCCTGGTATTAACCGATCTTGTTTACGCAAACTGAGAATTTTTACGGCAGGCTTGGTTCAAAGCGAGGAATGTATGTTGGAGCTAGTGACATTGACGAAACCTAAAAATATCTGCGATAAAATCATAGCGAGTTCGATGCGTTTTCTCACTTGAAATATTGATAGAAATTGTGTGAAAAGGGCATTACAAGCTTGAATGATCGATGATAACGTTACAAACGATCAGTAGTAGTAAGCCAAGGTCCGAGTCCCACCATGGAACTCTTTCTATCGACTCTACTGCCAAACTATTTCAAACTGAAAACTTTTCCTGCTATCAGGTTCGGCTCCTTTGAACTTTTATACAGAATAAAATTAATACCTTTGAATGTTGGCGGTACAGTTACGTGCAAAGTTGACCTTTCGTTCCACAAAACCCTCACGCCAATATTTGGAATAACAGCCTCAATGTATATAGAAGAAAGTCTTCGGACAGAAATCCCTCCTGAATTGCAAAGCAATGTTGTTATGTCAATTCTACTAATTTGTCAAGCCATTGTTGGTCAAACCATTACAAGCCATTGTTAGTCAGTCTCACTTGTCCGCCTTCGCTACACCTCACCGTGAAGGGTGCAGAAATCGTTAATTCAGTGTTACGAAACAAATCGGGCACAACTGATATTAAACTTCTTCGTTTTAATAGCCTGTTCGCAATATCACAATGACACTACTCTACAATAATCTGTTCAAGAAATGCTTTGATGTATAAACTGACGTCATCCTAGGACCTATGACATCTTCATACGGAATAATGATTAGCAGTAAATTCATACTTTGGGTTAAACCAAACAGGTTAAAAGTTTTTCTGCTCCATAAACTTCGTGCTGTGTTTTGGAATACCGCCAAAAATTTAATGAGCTTTGTATTTGCATTGAGGCTCCAACTTAAACATTATTTTTAGCTGGGAAACGCTGCCGTTACAGGCCCGTAGTCACGGGGGTATTTGAGGGCAAATTCTCTTAAATTTTGTTGTGCCCAGAAATATTTGTTTTAAACATATGATGAAATCAGAAATATTGCCCCATAAAATGCATTCTGCCCCCAAACCTTAAAACCTGGCTACGAGCCTGTGCCGTTGTTGACCGCCCAGTTTGCTTTCGTAAAAGCTTTTCAAAAAATTGTAAGAAAACTCGTGGCTCAAGGTTATGATTTGCAACAAAAGGCTATAACACTGCAGGATTTACCGTGGGTCAGAGGAAGTGCAGCCTCCACGTAGTTCTGGACAAAAACTTCACCATTCTGGCCTAATGTAACTTGATAGGAGTGATAAAGTTCACTGTGAATTATCTTCACTTTTCTGTGAAAAAGTATTTATTGAAGTTTCAACTCATGTTTTTTAAGTCACGAGAATACACGCACACACACAACGCGAAAATTCACACAGACTGCGACCTGAGCCATTCGAGTTTTTCTTTCAAACTGTGCTAGTCTTTTAGCTAAGTGGAATTGCTCGCGAAAAGAAATGCGCGATCTATACACAACATTATCATGTACAGTGAACACAATGGTGCAGAAAATTGGTAACAGAACCTAGCACCCATTCGTGAACTCCTGTTGATCAAATTTAGTTTTCTTTTCGGTAATCACAATTCTGTCCGAGATTGAATTACCGTTATGTATACACCAAGCCGTCTATTGTAAATAATCTTCTCGAAGGAGAACAATACTCTCAAAGCAGTTTGGGAAAACCCTTCTCTTTGTTTTATTGCTTTTTTCACCTGATGCCTCTTGTCCGTCAATTCCGCACTCATGCGTGAATAATGAACATTTTCGAAACCATAATTATTTGCGGTTGTTATTACCCACATCATGGTCGAGCACGGTAATGCATGCAACGCGATATTGCACTACTACACGCAATAGCAAGTTCAGTTTACTCATAAGTTAATGCCCAAAGGATTGACGGAAAAGAAGAAACGCGAATGTCACTCAATCATTCAAACTTATAGGTCACAAATCTTTGAGCCGTCAACGTTGCAGTATTGATTGACTGGCGGAACTGAAACAATTTTCGGCGTACGGTATATCGCAAGTTGCTCGTCCTCGCTGATATCGCGCTAGTGTGCTTCAAAAACGTAATAAACACAGGAAATTTTACGTTTTATTCTGTGTTGTCAAGGCGCAAATCATGACTTGTATCTATCGAACGTGACAAATTTTGCAGACACGTGACAAATTTTGCATAATTTCGTTTACGGTGAAACAGGGCGCAACCAGCTGGTATTTTCGGGGTGGAGGCAAAATGATTGATGATGTGACATGCTTTTAAAAATATCGGGGGGAATTGCCTGGTTGTCCCCTCTGGTTGCAACCTGAGGAACTACGAAGTACGTGTCCTGAGCAAAACTTATTGGCTGTGGCGCAGTACGGGTACTTGAGCTGACATGCGTGCAGACATGTACAAGAAAATGGTTTTGTGCCGAAAGCAATGGGTGTTGCCTCTTTGACGTCAGATCATGTGGCAATAAGAAAAGTCGTTTTTTCTTGCAATATGTAGTACGGAAATCTTCAGCAGTGGTTTTGGTACAATATTAGATTCACAATGCGATTGTAGTATGGCGTTGATGTCATTTTGATGAGTGGCCAACCAGTCATTTGCTTCGGACGCGGTAAAGCAAGTTTTGCCCTTGGGAGTAAGAATGTTGGCAGCCAAGGCGGCCTGCACTGCTTTTTTATCTGCAGACCAGCGAGTGGTGCGAATTAGTCTAGCGCTCCTGGATCAAAAATCTCACTTTACGAACACACTTCGTTTTGGACAGCGTGGTCGGTTGGGTTTTGCATTCGCTGGTAGACTGGGTCCAGAAAAACTCCCAATATTGCTACCTTGAATCGAGCCTGCGTTGGTTGAGTTTCGTCCACCTCTACGAGCGTTGTACTTGGTTAACAGTGGGTTGTCATTGCTGTGTTGCGAAACTGCGAGATCTTACGTGTGAACTATTGTGGTCGTAACGCTTGTGTCTTTCGGCCGTTCGAATTCGAAAACATCGTTGCAGTTTCTGTAACGTGCGGGTACAGACCAGCGTGTGTTAGGCAGCAGTTGTGTGAACCAAAAGGGTTCCTTTAAGTTGCGGGCAACAGGTAGGATTTCTCAGGGTCGATTCAGGGCCGTAGACAGATCCGTTGCCCAGCTGCGGGTTCGTAAGTCAATGCGGTATCAACGTGACGATCTGGAATTTCCGACCCGGCCTTAGCCAACAGCGAGAAATCGATACATTAGCCTTGGGCAATAAACAATTTCTCAGTTAGTTGAAAATCAAAACACTCTCAAACACGTTTTGTATCAAATTCACTGAATCTGAAATCTGGACTACACATTCCAGCTTTATTGCTATCTGATAGACATGACCGAACCACTGGAAACGATAAAGGCCCCAACAATCCTTTACTAGAAGACCCTTACTGCTGATCCGTAACGCTTTATTCATACATTTATATTTAACACGCTTGATTAATTTTTCTAGCATTCACGCGTTGCGATGGATCACTGCAACTTGACATTTTGCAATTCACACCAATTTTGAAATACTTTGTCCAAGTAGAAACACCTTACACATGCATTAATTGCGAGAAATTAAAGAACAAACGCTGCAAATATGTCTGCTCAAGCTTTTGACAAAAAGTTGTTTTATGGTGCAACATCGCTATTTATTTGAATTTACTTTAATGTTTTCACCTGATGCAAGAAAACCTGGACTGGGAATCACATTTGTCGGCTGTCACATAAATAGTGAAAGAGTTTGCTTCACTCTTATCTTCTGCGAAAAGGTAATCGCAGCTGCTGGCCGGGAAGTTGAACCAAGTTCCGTCGAATGTAAGGAAATGAGCGAATCCAATAGCGCTGGCAGTAGCTGAAAAAATGGAAGTAAGATTGGTCAGAATTGATGCAAAAGGTTACGTTGTGGTGCGATTGCTGTTTTCGCGTACTGATGACCAAGTTTTATCACTGTAAAGCACCGTTCTTGGAATACTCCTGTGACTCGCGTTTGACCTTTAATTGCCTTATAATTCCAAATCTACGCTTTGTATTTCAAGGAAAGACCTCATAACAACTACTGTGGCTAAGATTCAAAGCATAATTTTTTTCTATTTGTGATTATAAAAACGGTTTGCAAGTTAGAAAACAAGTTCTTTTTACGTCGAAACAATGAAAGCACAGACGTTCATGTGTTACTTAAACCTAAGAAAATTTTATTTGAGCAAAAGAAGAAACTGTAATGCAAACAATGCTTATGTTTAGGTTAATTCCATTGAGAGTGACGCAAGCATTCCTAAATATCTTCTTTTTTTGTCAGACTAACCTGGGCAATCTTTTCCCACATATTCCCACACCGATCCGGTACAAATTCTGTGCAAAACAGTATTTTTTCATATTCTCTCCATTGTGTTGTGAAGTCATGAACAATAACGTAAACAACATTGCTTTGAATTAAATCATGTTGGACATATCGAATAAATTGCTTTCATCATCAGCAGCATTCGATAAACAAAGGGCGAGGTTTTAGACCACGCAGTACATTCTATAAAACATATATAAAATTTTTGATAAACTGGAAATACAGTTTTTTCTACTAGTTATCGGAAACAGTTGCTAACGCTAGTGACACATCATACAAAATGGTTATGGTAATTTGTAGCCCTTGAAGCCGAAAGCACACGCTCTAAAATTTACTGAAAATCTCCCTCGTAAGCAAAAAAACAATATCAGGTGACAGGAAATGGCTGTCTTAAACACTGCAGTAACAAAAAGAAAGAATTCTAGCAAGATCTTTACAAGCAGAATCGTTTGGTTGTTGCAAAGTTGTACGCAGATCTTTTTTATAGTTCGTTTTCAAGCGTTTGTGCTCGTAAAAAGACGCTCTATTTCATTGCAGTAGTGGTATTCAATCGGTTGTACGGTACGTGAACCTGCATTGGATCATTCACTTGGGAATATCACTGTGAAATAGTTTTCCAAGGGTGGAGATAAACTACAACAAACGGACCAACTCACTGAACTTACGAATGGTTGTGCTTGCGAACAGTGTATCCCGATGTGGGGTGTGGCAATATTTTTGTGGTTCCTCTCGTTAAACAAATACCTTTAATAAAATCTTGTGATGGCTTGTGCAGTAATTTTATAAGTTGAACGTTTTGCTCTTTACTTCACATTGCTGGCAGTCATTAATTGAAGCATGATGAATAATTCACTTTCAAAACAAAAGTGGGGTGTGGAATAAAAAAGGTTGAGAAACATTGTCGGCGATCAGTGCGATAAACAAGGGTCTTGAAAATTCATCGAAGGAACAGCTGTAGTGGAAATGTTTTAAAAGCATTGCACTATCGAACTTGCGAAAAACAACCAGCAAAATATCTCCGAGACGGTATTAAATATCTCCATTAGTGTTATAAATGACCATTCACCAGCTTTAAAACAATGAATTGTGACCTACCTAAGCCTCATTTATTTTAATTTTCAGGTCGAGCCTGCAGTTCTTGTGTAATGTTCTTTCCAGTTTTGCCTGCTGTGATATAACTTTTGGTGTTATGCAGGCTTGACTTTATTCGTTTCGTTCACTGAATCCTTGTGGAAGTGAGCGCACTGCTTTCTGAGCGTCCTACGTGACTTCATTCAAATAATTGTATTTTACGTTGCGGCTTCAATACCAACATCTTGAGATTTTGCTCGGAAATTTTTGGGATGAAAGCGATTGAAAACAACATTTATTCAGAAAAAATGTGGAGCAAAAGATGCTCGAGTTATTAGAAAACCTAATACTTTACCTTCGTTTGCAACCTTCACCTAGGGTTTGTCCAGGGTAGTATTTTTTTCCTGCGTGACTACACGGACAATTTGCTTTATCCAAGCACAGTGATCCACTACGAAATTTTCCTGAATAAACAAAAACAATAATTAGCGTCCTTCAGAGCAGGGTTTCCCAAACTGTGATCCGCAGCATACCAGTGTGCGGCGACGCTGAAGTGCAGGGGCATGACGGAGGCATTCTCCACCCGCATTTTCGTAAGGCGGGCAACGGGATCAGAGGTGCCTTTTCTTACCGCTACCATAGATAATTTCATTGTTTATCATAATCAAATGGAAACAAATATATTGTACCTATTCGCGCACCCAGATTCAGAATAGTCTTCAATAATTTCTCATATTATTTTTTATGTCAACATTGTTGCTGAACAGAAACAAAGGATATTGGCAGTAACTGTTTTGTTTTTTATACGTTTCCGTTACTCTCAACTTTTTTACTGTGTCCCTGGCCCACCGCTGCTCCAGAGTCTCTGCCAATATGCCTCTAAAAAGGTTGAAGCGTGCTGCAGAAATTTCATGCTTTGACTAACTTACAAAATGTTTACTCCATTCTGCATTACTTTATATTTAAACATTTCATTCTAAACTTATTGTTTTACTATGATGCTCGTGTACTGCTTAGAAACAACAAAACATAACATCCTTATACAGTACGGATATATGTGACATCACAATTGTCTAAATGTGTAAAGTTTTCGTTAAATTTTTGTATGTTACATCACAACAGATTTTGTTGCAAAATTCGTGAAGAGTAGATTTTCGCCTTCACATAGTAGGTGTGCTGCGGCTAAATCTAGAATTTGTTATTGCGCCGTAGCGAAAAAGGTTTTTAAAAGCACTGCTTTAGAGTCAGAGTGTTGTGTTACACTGGGTTGAAAACCAATGTCAAACAGTTGGAAAAAAAATGCAAACACTGCAGGGCGTTTATATCGTGATGAAATTCCAAAAACTTGGGTCTTGTGTAGCGGCGGAAAAAAATATCAATTTACCCAATAGATTCCAGAAGTAGAAATAAGCTGTTTTAATTGTATAAAAGTATAAAAGTGTGAAACAGAAAAAGAAATAAATTGAATCTTGGTGAAACCTTTCATCAAAGTTTATGGACGACTGCACGATTTAATAACATATGTTTGAAAAAAGACCATCACAATGAAGTTAGTGCTTTACCAGAGAAATAGTTTTACCTTGCATCATATTCGTAAAGAAAATTAATAACCTCCTATCCTCGCAAGTATCCAATCTGCTGTGCTTCGTCGCAAAGGATCTACACTGTCTCTAGCACGCTATGCCATGGAGCCTGGACATCTGCTTCACTCAGCGCTCACCTGCCCACCGGGTGGGAATGCACAGCGTCTTAAAAGAAGACACCCATTTGTACCCGCCGCACAACTCCTGACAACTACAACATAAGTGCTGCGCTCTGGGCGGATCTCCGATGGAATGCGGAGCAGCTGGAGAACACTACGAAACTCCGTACTTTCATTCCCGACACTGGCACCCACCCTTCTGGAATGGCCCTCCCAAGAACAGCATGGCTCCAGCTTAACCGCCTCCGAACCAGTGTCGTAATATTCCGCTCCAGCATACACAATGGGGTATAGCCTCCTTTGCGACCTGTGAGTGTGGCGCAGTCGAACAAACCGTCGACCATGTTGTTCTTCAATGTCCAATCCATCGACCTCCCTATGGATTGCACGGCCTGACGGTTTTGGATGATGACACAACTGAATGGCTGCTCAACCTACCCCGAGATCTTGTGCGACCAAGTAGTGGACTAAAAGAACTCGCTCAAAACCCTAAGAAGAAAGAAAAATAAAACACAACCTTTCATATAACTATATAGCTGATTCAAAAGGTTGGAAACAGATAAACATTTTTAAAGGAACATTCGCAATATGATTACAAACAAACCCCTTTCCTAAACAGCGGATATAATTTCGAGCAAAAAAACAAAAAAGTAAAGTCAATTGTTTTGTGACCTCACAAGGCATATTTCTTTGCGGAGTTACTTCTCTTCATTATCAAAAGCGAAGCTGCAGTACCAATAAAACTAATCAAGATTGTGACAAGCAAAGTAAATCAACACTGATTTTTTTATCCGCAGAGAGATGCATAATTTTTGTTCCTGACCACCTAAGCGCAATAAGTGCAATTCGTGTTATGTCAACTCTGTAAGAGAGTCAGTTTTGTATGGAGTTTTGATATTTGACGCAATGACTTATTCTTTCAAAATTAGTAAGTTTATTGCCTTGTTTAAGGTATGCATGGGAAACATTCATTCGTGAACTGAAAGTGCACTTCCTGTGATTGGCGGTCTACTGCTGTGTAACGCACAGTGCGCTGGAGAGATCACACAAACCCAAGTTGCCCTACCAATACCTGGCGCAGCGTTACGTGTCAAGCGTTTGTTTTTCGCTGCACTTTCGGGAGACAAATGCGGCATTGCACCATCTTTCCGGGGATTTCCACATGTAATGGACTGCACTCCATTACAAAAGGCTGTGCCGAGAAAACCACACACGTTGGAAAAATTGTTTCCGCACAAAAAATGTCAGTCACCGCGTTTGCGCACGTAAATCCAAAAAAATTATCATCTTTTTTAAGGGATCAAAAGAGTGAAAACTTCCAAAACTTGGGGGCGTTATTGTGTTTTTTTACGAAGCTCCCGTTCCAGAAACAGCAAAATTTGGAAAATTACAAATAAGGTTGGCAGCCACACATATCGCACATCATCCTTTCTATTTTCAACCAACAAACTAAAGAAAAAATATAAAATTTTTTGCCACCTAGCTCCAAGAAAAAATGGCATAAATATTAAAAAATACACAAAAAGATATTTTTCTCGAAATGTTCAAATAGTAACATACTATTTTGCTTTGTTTTCAAAGGATTTTTATGTGGTGAACTCTAAAACCTGGTATTGGCAAAGGTTACGGTCTTAAATGTGTTCTTTAAAGATTTTGTGAAATGCATTTTTTCAAGTAAAAATGTTTTCCCCAAAAAACAAAAGATGAGTGATTATTTTTGAGTCTTTTGGTCAGTTGAATCTTCGCAAGTAATCCAAGCCACAAAAAATAGTTTTGAAAATCAAGCAGGCAAAAGTGTAATGAAGCACTAAAAATGACCCATGAAATAATGACAAAATTTCATTTTTCTCAGCAGTTTCAAATGTAAGGACACCTTGTTATGCTTATCAAAAAGATATCACTTAGACGCGTCTGAGGATGTTTTCGTTGACTCTCTAACGCAATCTCTTCAAATTCATGTCCGAAAATGACCTTGCGAGCCATTTAAGTCTCTCACGCAGTTGTCAAAGGGTTGGGAAATGAATCAATATGCAGCTATAAAAATTCAGCTTATAACAGAAAAAGCAAGATAAGCTACCGTTCATTTGATTTGCAGCCGTTTTCGGCACAACCTCAAAATGAAGCAATGATCTAAAATTTGACTTTGTTTCTTAACAAACCGCAATTAGGTAAATTGAAATCTTTGTTCCAGCGTTTTGTATCTTTTCATGATTCAAAATTGGATACATTATTGATGTACAAGTTGAAATCAGAAAAACTGCAAATATTTGCCCTAAAATATATAGCAAACTTTAGAATAAGCAAAACTAATTTAAAAAATAAGCAAAACTAATAATAAATAAAAAAGATGGTTAGAATGACAAAACAATAGAAAGCTGCTCTTTGCGAACGTTCCAACGATCTCGTAAAACAATGGATTGCAGAAACAATTTTTTCAACGTGTATGGTTTTCTCGGCACAGCCTTTTGTAATGGAGTGCAGTCCATTACATGTGGAAATCCCCGGAAAGATGGTACAATGCCGCATTTGTCTCCCGAAAGCGCAGCGAAAAACAAACGCTTGACACGTAACGCTGCGCCGGGTATTGGTAGGGCAACTTGGGTTTGTGTGATCTCTCCAGCCCACTGTGCGTTACACAGCAGTAGACCGTCAACCACAGGAAGTGCACTTTCAGGTCACGAATATTCACTTGGTGCGCAGCTATTTTTACGCACAAGCATCACAGAACCAACCTTCTGGACACTGACAACGACCAGTGCATTCTTGAGTGCACAGACTGGACACAGTGTTTTCGCACGTGGCCGGGCAGTTTGAAGCACACTCCATGTATATTTGATTGCCAGGGCATGCGCGTTCTGCATGAAAATAAAAAAATAAATTTTAGTATTGACTAGAGACAGCAAACCCACCTTTCTTACAACACATAATTTACCGCAAGATGTCGCCATCCTCCATTTTCCGACATCAAATCCAGCTCTTGCGCAATCACGGGCGAACTTGCCGACCACGGAACAATGGCAGTCAACAAATTTTGCAATGGAACACTGGCACAGGTCGTCTAAGCATTCTTGATAATATGATTTGACGCTGATGTTGCGACGACAGTCAGAGAACGCTGCAGTGTAAAGAACCTTACACAC
>JGI24158J21664_10011575_pt1 | contig 11730 bp, 6 predicted proteins | sample Ectturendosymbi3_FD_21664 | JGI IMG/M metagenome (IMG submission 21664)
AAAAAATAACTCGCACACGCCAAAAAACAAACGTGCTGTTTCCCCTCAGAAGGTGCCGTCCGGAGCACGGAACCCCATTTGCTACACCACTGACTGTAAGTAACACTGATAAAACCTTGCAACACGTACAGCAAAAACATTTGAAGCCACCTGTCGGACGTGCTGCGCCAGCCCAGTTACTTGCGAGATCACGCATTGACAGTAAGAGATCCGTTAAAAAGCAGTGCAAGCCCTTGAAGCCGCCTGATGAAAGCCAGGAATCCAAACACGTTGTATACAACTAAAAGGCGGACTTGGACGAAAATGCTGTTGTTGTAAAACGTGAGATAAACTGTCGGCTCCACTTGTCTGTAGTTGCAACATTGCGGCTTTATAGCTGTATAAACCCTGAGTGCGCTAGTCGTAGTCGCATGTTGAGCAAGAATGCCCAGTATTGCTGGTAGAGCTACAGTACTTTGGTGGAAGTTCTCTCGATCTGCTTTTCAAAAGACGACAGATAAGACCTGTTTAATTTTGAAACTATCTTCTGCGCCGTTTCAGCATCGTTTTAATGCATCAAACAAGGCCATGATCTGAGGAAGCAAAGTAAGAAATCTCCCTCAAAACGATAAAACCCAAAATGCAGGTTGAACCTAGAAATTGCATATTTCTCACTGCATTACCCAGAAAGAAAGCATTTGGTTTCAGCAAAATTTTTTGGTAAACCGTTTCAAACGCTTCACACTTACATAATATCACTTTGCAATTACAGAAAATATATAAAATCTGACTGCAACCACTTTGCTGGTTCCAGAATTCAATGTCCTTTTCTTGAAACAGGTTTCGCAAGTGACCTCGTGCAGATATGTCCGTCTCTCCGCTGTCGAAAAAATGTTTTCAGTCGTCCACCGCGCGAGAAGCTAGTCGCTCTTGCAACTGCTTGTTCGATATAACTTGCAACAAACTTGAAAAAAACTCCCATTTCTTGCTGCGTATGAGCCGGGCCGCAACCAGCGGGTATTTTTCGGGGTGGCAAAACGATTGCAACTTGTTGTTTTACCTAACAATTTGACTAACCAAGAAGGTTTAGGCGCTTTCAAAATGTTTGTTAAAATTTCTAGGGGGGGGGGGCAGCGCCATTTCCCCCGTACCGGGTTGCAGGCCTGCGCATGAGGCTGATTCCTCGGTTGCAAGGCAAGCGCAATCATGCGTAGGTGAGTACAGGTTGTTAGGTCAGAGGAATTGTTGCCCAATTCACCGTCGCCACATCCCATCTTTAACACGTAGACAAATTTATCCCTTTCAAGACTGATTTTAAACAATTCTAATTGGAACCCCTTTTTTGTGGGGAAAGCTCCATTTTTATCTGCCTAATCTGACATATATTTTGTTTCATGTATTTTTTGCCTGCCTATTTGTATAAACTAGAAGTGGGATATATTTGCTGCAACAGTCCTAACCACTAGGACAAAAATTTCCCTACAGTACACATCGCACAAAATCGACTAAAGTTACCAGGCAATTTTTAGAGCGGAAAATGCTTTTATTCGACAGCAAAGCTCATTTGTTTTCATCCAGTTATGTTTGGTATGGAGTACAACAGTCCATGAACAGGACCACATTGCATTTTGGCACAATATGCCACATTTTTATTTTCTTTTCGGCATATCGAACACAGCGTCTTCTTGATTTCTTTTTCATTGGCAAGTAATCTCGGATGTGTGCTATTTCTCGTGAAACTTCTGATCGCCTGTCAACTCAGGTCGCGCATCAATAACTGTTTTTCTGGGGCACTTCATTACTTTTTCTCCATATCTTTTAGTTTGTTGTGGTCATTGAAATGCAGCTTTGAAAAGATTGAATCTATCCCTAGAAATTGATTTCGGATAGATGTTTTGCCCATCGATTTCATTGTTGCTGACCAGTAAATGTGTATAGAAAGTCATTTGTTGTGATACTCATAACCGAACTCATAAAAATAATCCTAATTTTTTCAGAAGTTTCATGCAAGTTCATGCAAGTCCTGGAACTTGTTTTTGTTATTCAAATTTTTTAACCCCATGTTGGTGAAATTTTTTCAAACAAGCTTTCAGGAAACCTTTGATAGACACTGTAATTCAATAGAACATCTGCTCACGCTTTTCAGAACTATTGAATCAATAATAGCAGGCATAATCAAGTGAACAAACGACTGTGAACACGGCAGCGACGATAACCAAAAGGTGTGGCAGAAACACTTTCTAAACTCTAGAATTCGCAGCAATTTCTTTTTTTGTCAAAAATGAATGCTGTAGTGGGTAATTTGAAAGCGCAAGAGCCTATCGTCAAGAATTAAACAGGAATTATGATCTGAAACAGTGTGGTCCATGTGCTTTTCATTTTACATAAATGTGGCTAATTGCGGGCCACTTCCAACAAAAGTATGTATAAAACATCAGATTCACAAGATTTAAACAAAAAATGGTCGATAATAATATTTCATTTATCGCAGACTCTAGGTCAGGGGTGACGAACCTATTTGCTGTCGTGGGCCGCTTTGTCAGTTACCGCTGAGTAATCGGGCCGCACAACTTTTTAGTTATACTATGAAACCTGTTAGTTCAAGACTACTAGTCTCGCCTGAATGCTTCGCGGGCCGCACGAAATTCTTTTGCGGGCTGCATGTTCGTCACCCCTGCTCTAGGTCCATATCACAGGCACAATCGAACAGAAAAATGAGCGCCAAAAGTAGTTAACAATAGTGCATTACAGAATAGGTGTTTGCATGCACACAATCAAGACTGATAGGAGTAAAACACTTTAACAGCGCTCTAACGCCATTCACCCATCATCATACAGGGATACAATAATGGGAGAGAAATGAAGGCATCCTAAAATCAAACTTTGAGGTAAGCAGCTAAGAGAAAAGCAAAAAAGTAAAAAATAAATGAGATGGGGATGCCCATTGGCGCACAGAGGCATGTATCGCTCCGATAAAGGTTTCAAATGCTTGGCAACGCATTTATCATGAGATCGACAGCCAATTATTGGTGCTACTTTAGCGTGAAGTCTACCGCCATATGTCGCGTATCCAGGTGCAGCCTGAGGTCTACGCGTCAGTTCCCATAGTGTGAGGTGTGAGATTTGTACTGCGTGAGGTGTGAGGTCTGGTCAGTTTCAATAGTGTGAGGTCTACCGCCATTTGCATAGAAAAGGAGGCGTATGGAGCTCCTAAATCAGATTCCTCCTCGGCCTAAAATAGTTAACATCGATTGAGGGTACTGTAAAATGTTGCTGAAGGAGTTTTATTACTTACATTTGCTGCCATAACTGACATTTAAATTACATGTGCATAGAAATTTCCGATTGTAATATACACACAACATTAAATCAAAACTAAGAAAGCTCGCGGGCCTTAATGTGTTCCGCGGGCCTGTAGTTAGATCACACTGATCTGAAACGATGTGGAAAGTTTCGAAAACCTTGTCAAACGCAGTGAACTTAGGAAGAGAGTAATCAAGTAAGGAGAAGTTTGAAAATGAAGCTGCTTGAACGAAGCTTCAGCTGTAGAGAAATGAGTCGATCAAATGCTTAGGGCTTTCAGCCAGAAACCGTGTGGTTCTCCACCACTATGCTACGAACTTGTCGATATTTCCTTGAATTAACGCAATCCATTGGCTACGTTTGACCTTGCCGCGAAGCGAGAAGGCCCAAAGTCCAAAACGAAATTCATTTAGTTTGAACCTAAGACACTGCAACAAAAAGACCAATGCAGACGCTCCACCTTTGTCACGCCTTGGAGTTGAAACCGCGTATGGGTAGGACGGCTGTTAAAACAACAAACATCGTGATTCACGTGCAGTTGATTGCCGAATTGACAGTTGACGCAGCTTCCGGGAATACCTGCTGTTATTCTTCCACATGTGAAATCATTTTCTTCAGGGCAGTTCCACCAGGGAGACTGCTAAGCGAGCAAGGGTGTGATGAACCATCGTAATGCACTGCGCAGGCTCACACTTGAGGCTGAAGTGTAAGTCAAGTACGGCACAACAAAATCATAAGCATTGCGAAACCAACGCAGAAAATCGTTTGCGCTGGAACCACTCAAAACGACCCTGCGAAGTCTCTGGTGGTGAATCAAGGCCTCCTAGATATATTTTCTGGGCCTTGGGTGAATAATTAATACGCTTCAGCTTGGATACGCTGCAGACGGGCAGGAATGCACGACAGCTTATCTAGCCAATATACGATCAATAGTTGCTTGCGCTATCAAACGACAGACCATCAAAAGTCTTGCCACGTTATCATTGTAACAGTCATGAATCTAACAGCGTATGCCGCGGATTCGACGTACTGAGCACAGCGTTATCCGCGATGAACAGAGAACAAGTAAAAGAACATTTTCTGGAGTCTGCTGCTGTCCGGTTTACAAGCCTTATCCGCGGTGTTATCGCTCGGGTCACAGAGATGTTTTGCGGTCCACATCGATCGTGCAGAACAGCAAAGGAACTCGTTCCAACTTTAACACTGGCCTTAAGAACGTACATCTTCACAATCGGATGGCTTCAAGCCCATTGGCGTAGCTAGAGGTTTGGGCTGGCGGGGCGCAAAACTTAGCTGAAGGGGGCCCATTGGCCACCGTAGGGGGACTGAACCAACACTCAGAAAAAAAAGTCATGGAATGATAGTGAACCAGAATGTTGTGGTTGTCTAAACCAGCTGAAAAGCGAAAACACCCCGAAAAACGCAAAAAAACAGCAACCAACCGAAAACCAAAAGTATAATAAATATCGAAATTTCAGCTAAAGGGGGCCCAGTTTTTACATTTAGCTTGCCAGGGGGGAACTCGCCCCCTTGCCCCCCGTTTGTTACGCCACTGCTAAAGACATCCAGCTTTTCCCCGCGCTGTCAACCAACTTTAGATTTGCATGATTTTTCTCGCAACACCCTTTGCGCAAAAGGTGAATCGCAAAAAATCTGCGTGGGTACCATTTGGCAACACATTTTGAAAAAGCTGTGCTGTAGTTAAAAGCACTCTGAAAAATTAAGATCCAGTTTTTGAAAAAGCTGTGCTGTAGTTAAAAGCACTCTGAAAAATTAAGATCCAGTAAACTTCGCATGAATTATTTCATTTTCAGTAAAACTAAACATGTTGCCATCATTGTAAGGTGCAAAATCTGCATTACCCGAATATGTTTTTTTTATCAGCTGGTTTACCAAGTTTTATTTGCAGCCATTCTGCTAGGTTGGAGCACACTACCCAGAGTTGGGCTTTTATGCGGCCAAATTGTGAAAATTTGGCCGTTTTCAGATGGTGGTTTGGCCGCAAATATATTTTTGGCCTTTTGGCATTTCACGAATGTTTTTGAAAATTGGCCCCGAGTTTTGAACAAATTTGTATGTGGTTCCACATTCTGGAATTTAAAAACTCAAAATGCATCCATGGGTACTCTTACGAGCACGCTTCCCTTCCTGACAGTTGAAATTACCCACGCTAACATCTCAAACCCAGAGAATGGAAATAGTTGAGGACGCATAATGAACATTGTACGTAATTAATCGATCGAACTTCAAATCTGCAATTCCTTTCCTCCACCGCACAGACTGATGCTCACACAGATAAGCCAGTGCCGGATTAAGGTAGCGCGGGGCCTCATGTTAAACACATATGAATAAGTGAACAACCGTTAACCCTTTATCATAAATTCTGTGGGCATCCATGTGACTGCCCAGCATACTAAATTTCGTAAGTGCGAAAAACCTGGTCCTAAAAGCAGCTGGTAGACATTATGGGCTACACATCTTGTTTTACCAGAAACTACATAGGCCTATGTATCTTTTTACCAAGAAGGAATACATTACTGCAAAGCTCACAAGTACAGTACAGAGACAGTAATTAATGCTTCCAGACTCATCAACAACTTCCTATATTTAGACAATGTAGTAACACATTACATGTTTCGAAGTCGATTATCAAGAGCAGCAAACCTGCTGCTTAAGATTGCATTTTCTAGATTTTTCCTTAGCGAATTTGTTTGTGAAACTGGTAGTATAGTGTCTATATCACATAGAAGTTCCTGCTCTCTAATCTTTAGAATCATATTGTTCAGCTTGTTTTGTCTAATGGCGCTCCTTTGTTCATTCTACCATCTTATGTTTAGAAAGTGACCGTTCTCCACTGCAGTTGGTCACCATGAGAATTAAATACATGTGCAAATCATTTCTCGCATTTGTAAAAGATGACTACAAGTACACTAACCAAGGCTAGTGAATAGATGCCAAATGCAGGGCTGCCAATGATATTTGTTGGAAAATCTCATATAGACTCACCCAAAAACCCAAATTTGAACAGAAAATCCCAGGTGGACACAAAATTAAGTGACTCGTTTCGACTACCGTACCTGGGCATCTGTAATCACAAAACGTGCTAGTGAATATACTGCATATATATATACTGTAACCTTGATTATGAACTTGTGTTTCTCGGAATTATTATATTGCAGTAACGTAGAGTTGTTTGCATTTCTGACGGTAATCTGGCAGCATTTACAATAATTAAATCTGCATTCTGAGTGTTCTGCAACTAATCTTTGAGATCTGGGTCTCTCAATCACTCTATCTTAAAATTGCTGTGTGTACCACTCAATTTTTTTCTTTGAGCTTGCTTCACTAGTATCTCTGTCACTTGTACTCACTGCACCTAGCTAATATTTATAGCTTACATGGTGTCAGCTGATTATTCATCAGTTATGCTGAAGAGTAAGGTACCTTAGCAAGATAAAGAAAAACGAGGTTAGAAATAAGAACTGTAATAAATCATAACCAATCTTAAATCACCGATACGCAGTTAAATCCTAAAACCCCTGATCTTCAGAAAAACTCAGATCTGGGGGCAAAACCCCAAATTTGGCGCCATTGGCCAAATCATTTTCAAAGTACCAAAAAGGTAACGAAACTTATAGAACAGGTCAATATGATGCAATAATATTTTCTGAAAATGCCATTCACAACAATACAATCAAACAATATCTGGAAATTGCTGCAATTTCGCCACGTTGCTTGATTGGTCCCATAATGTTGCAAATAACTGTAGAATACTTTAATTTTTCAAATCATAAGCATTCAATTGAAAGATTTCGCTAAGTGCTTATGGCAAATTTAGCAACATAGTGACTTCTTGGACTGAAAACATTTCTATATAGATAATCAGGGGCTGATTTTAGCGGAGGCGAAAGAGGCGGTCATCTCGGGCCTCCCTTTTGAGAGTTTCGCATTGTTTTGGTAAAAAGCTTGTTATTCAATCTAGAGGGGCATTTAATAATCTCTGAAGCAAGTCATATGTTTGTCAAAATAAAACAAAGTTATATGCAAATGTGCCAAAAGGGAACTCTCAACAAGTCTAATGTGTAGGCAAAGAATAACTCAAAATCAAATGACTTCAAACAGTTTACAATGTGAAAATGGACCTTCACGCAGAAGAAAATTCCCCGACAAGATTAAAAATTAAATTTGCTTTCAACGAATAATGTTTCTGTATAGCATGTGTAAAAATGCCCCTATTTGAGAGTTCGCCTGGGTACCTAAATTCTAATATTCACCTTTGGATATAGTAAAGAAAAATTTGACACAAAGGACCGCGGGGCCCCCAACAGCTCGGGGCCGGTAGCAATTGCTACATTTGCTACTATTCTTAATCCGGCACTGAGATAAGCAGTACGGTAAATTGATGATAGGCTGCTGAGCACGGCGAGATCAATCGAATATTTGGTCTTTTACACCAAGTATTTGTGACGGTTTTGTGGAATTGTGTTATATTTGTTGATAAATGCAGATAAAACCAACCTTTTGGCCTTAAACACGAAGCCTTGGTCGTTTATGAGAGTTCGCCTGACCATTGCGCTGATGCAGTGTCTACCAACCCTGACTCCACCTACTTACTGTATAATCACGCACTCCTACACCACTCTGGATGTTGCCAGTGGGGAAGTCTGCACACTGAGTCAATAAATCATTTGTGGAAAGTTGTTTTTGGTGAGACCAGGCCCGTAGCCAGGTTGAGGTTTGGGGAGGCAAAATACATTTTTAAGGGAGAAATATTTTTGTTTTTATTATATTTAAAATAGATATTTCTGGACGAAACAATTTGGGGACGCAAAAAATTGAGGGTACTGCCCCTAAATTCGCGCCGTGGCTACGGGCTTCAGTGTCCCCAAAAATTACTTTAGGTTCCACCCAAATTTTGTTGTGCCTAGAAAAATTAGTGTTAAACACGCTAAAATCAAAAACCTTGAGTTTCTAAAATGTATTTTACCCCCAAACCTTAAAACCTGAGTACGAGGGTCGAGACTTGTGCTTAGGACGAACCATTTCTAATTTAACCTTTCCCACACTCTTGACGCATCATTTTTAACCAACGAATTCCAATCGCATCAGCAAAGATACCGAAGTTGACTCCAACGCGAAGAACTCTAATAGCGTTTGATCACAAACAAACATGAGCGCATCGCATTCTGCATGATGTATTGCAGCGTCGGTTCCCACCACAGGGTTCCGCTGTGCAACCCCATCCGCCACGCGCCGCTGCCACAAGCAGCACAATCCGAAGCGCAGTCTGTTTGTGTACACTACAGTGCGCAGGTACCGCATCCATCATGGAGATGTTGGCAAAGAAACGCCGGTGAGAAGCCAACGCACCGCCCTTCTGACAGCAGTTTTGTTTACAGTTAACGCTCGTCGATAAATTTTTCGATTTAAGATTTGATGATGGGCAAAAATTCGTTTTTGTTCCAAATTTTTCTCCTGAAAAGCATATCATCGCATAAGTTTCCAGTGTTACCGAACAGCAGTAACAGATTCGGCTGTTTGCTGCGCAAAGCAATGCTCTCATTCGCATCAACATTTCTTGCCTTCAGTCATGAGGTGTCTTGGGACATTAACATTATCAGGCAGACATCGTAGCAAGTATTGGTCAGAACCAGGGTGGACCAGCTTTCCCATCACCAGACACGTCTTTCATTGGGCGCGGTGCCAGAAAACGCATGACATTACTTTGCGAAACAGCTACGTCCAAAACTAACGGCTAGTCATAGTGCAAAGCAATTAGTTAAGACTCTCAGGCTACTAGCTTACGAGCTATTTCCATACACTGAATAACATCGAAATTAAACAATATACACAGGTTTTCAAAAACAACTTATTGACTTCTGACTATTCCTAGTATAAGGCTAACCGCAAACGGGGCACATATTTCCTTGTCATCGCTACGTTTCGAATNACGACGGTCCAAACCGGCTCTTTCCGCTGTTATTGCATATCCTCGCNTAATATCCAAGACGCCTATTCAGCTTGGCATGTAGTTCGCTAGAGGTGGATGTGATCTGTAGAGGGAACGCCTCGTTTACGATGACACACGCCAAACCACATTAAATACCGTACTTGCAAAACTAATGCACTCAGGCGTCCAACCATTCAGACTACAATAACAGCTAATTTGGATTAGCACTGTTCGAATGGCATTCATACTTCACAACGGCATGCATTCCTTGCCTCGCATCAACTCTTTGTACTGGTATTCAAACTGTGCAATTGCTACGTTTAACGTTACACACTGTTTCACCCAATCCTCTTCAGGGGATCGAAACTTAACAGACGTTTTCTACGTCTCTCAGGACTCAATGGAAGTTTGCATTTCTACCGCAAGAGGTTGCAGAAGCTTGGTTTGTAAACATTGGGCCATTGAAGTTACTAAATCATCGAAGTTAGCGCAAACACCGGGTCATCGAAGTTAGTGAAGGTTAGTAAATCTGGAACACCAAAAACAGAATCGCTACTTTTAATGTTATATCTTTCCCAATTTTGAATCTTTCAGTTCATAGCAGTCACTTAATAAGCGAAAAATAAAAAATGTCTTTAATTGCATAACAATTTCTTGAGGTGGCAGTTATGCGCCACCTTAAACTGTTCTTGACGTTTTCGTCAAGTGGTGCTCATTTGAGCGGCTTTTTCGATGCACCCTTCGTAATCGCAACCGAAGTTTACATGTATTTTATTGCTGTGTCCGCAATGGTTTCGCAACGTTTATTTCTGGAGAGTATAAATTAGTAGCGAAAATCAAGTAGTCTATGGAAAGTGCTTTCTTAAATTCGCATTTCGACCTCGGATTAACATTTGGTATTGACTTTTAAATTTGCATGACAAATATCTCAAGACCGGATGAAAGAGGCGCCATCTACAACAGGATGCAGGAGTTTTTTTTTCGGGAAGTCCACAATTGGACGCAACGACAGATGGCACCAAATGATGGAAAAATCGAGAAGTGGTAAAGTGGCCATGTGAGAGGAGTATGAACCAGCAAACACTTTTCATCAAGCAAACAATGAGCATTATGACTTCAAATTGGACTTGCATTTGCTTAATTTTAAGTTTTGTTCAAACAAAGCATTTCCATTAGCGCTGCTTCTTATTAAACCTATTACTGACTTACCTGTGGTTTGCTTGAAGAATTACGCTCGAGGATGATACCAGGAGGCCAGCAAATGCGCCAATTTACACCCAACTATATTTTACCGTAGAACCGTGGAATTGTTAAATAAATATAGGCAACACATAGTATTGCAAAGCTTAAAACCTCAGACGCCACTTCTACCATTTGCACCACTTAGCGACGCACAGGAGAACACACCTTTCTGAGTCTTTGGAGAACACAAACAGTGACAAATTCGCTGAGAACCGCGAGGTATATAGGATCTATTGAGCTAATGTTGCTGAACGATGTCACTGCAGGGTATCGACCAGGCTCGTAGCCAAGGGGGGCATTCGGAGGATTCACCCACGAAATTGGTTATGCCCAGAAAGAAACTTTTAAACATATACTAAAAACAAAAAAGATCAAAGATGTATCTTCCCCCCGCAAACCTCAAAACCTGGCTATAGGCCTGGTATCGACAGGAAAAGTTGGTTAGAAACATAGGCGTAGCCAGCCAAAGGGTCCATGCCACCCCCACGTTTTAGAAAACATGGTCATTTTGTGCTTTGAGAAGCGTTTTTATAAACAAAATAATGTTAATCGCCTAAAATCAAACATTTTGGCCCCCCTAAATTTTTGGGCTGGCTACGCCACTGGTTAGAAAGTGATGGAAAGGAGAAGTGGGTTTGGTGAGACGGAATTCCCGAGAGGAAGCGACGGAGATGACGCTGCCATAATTGGAAAAAATCCGCAAAACATCCACAACGCTCGATTTAAGGCCAAGCGTTTGGTAAAACCAGACAGGTTACAAGAGAAACTACTTCGTCAGTTCTTCGCAACGTTTGTGTAATTAAAAATGAGCATTGGTTATCTTATACTGTAAGTGTATAACACTGCAAAAAGTGTAAGGATCTGTAACGGCTGGTGGCTGAAAGAAATTCCAGTGAACCCAGAATCAAGGCACGCAATTGCCGCGTTTCGGAAACAGTTTTTTAAATCAACGAACGAAAACGATTTTATTGTCCGGCATACGATCGCGGTTCTGTGCGCTGGCCGTAGACTGTACGAGCTTTGTCCACCGGTATCAACTGGCTTTTGCTACATCGCTGGTGCTAGATCAGTGGTTGTCAACCTTTTTAATATTGGTACACACTTTGAAATTTGCTCGCTGACCTGTACACCTTTGCCATGCACCAACATAAAGTTCTGTAAAAGTGCAAAAACTTCAGCGATTTTTACGATGCAAAAGTCGCTGTCTTGGCCGTTTTTGGATATCACTTATCAGCATTCCTGAACACCAAAATCTC
>JGI24158J21664_10011577_pt1 | contig 11728 bp, 6 predicted proteins | sample Ectturendosymbi3_FD_21664 | JGI IMG/M metagenome (IMG submission 21664)
TTGCAACATTCCAAATATAATATCGTGTTAGCGCATAGCCTTTGTGACGCTTAACTGGTTGTGCGTCTACAACATGATTGCTCAATTGCATGGGCACCAAAAGAAACATCTTCTCAGTATAAAATTTTCTTAGAGGGAACACTGCCTGTAAATGCATTATGGTTTGTTTATGTATCAACGTCCTAAAAGCCGCACTTCGTAAAACATGTTTGCGCTATAGAAGCAAGAGCGTAAAAACTGCAGACTTAGATGAAATTGTGTTGTACGTTTCCGAAAAAAATATTCTTACCGTCAGCTAATTAAAATGAATGAAGTGCAAGACGTTAAACCACGGAACTCGCGGAAGGTGTAACTTGCACAAAAGGGTCAGTTGAGTACGTGCCAGACATATTACCAGAGGCAGGTGGGTCCCGACGAATACAATTAGTTTTTGCGTTGTTGGTTCTAATGCGGCTTCGAAGATTTCCAGATTGTACTCTAGACATGTGTTACAAAGACGCTGAACACTTCGTATCATGCAGGTCAGAAGCAGGTTCACAACAAGTCGACTTTCGCTTCCAGTTGGGCTTCGCTGAATACATCACATCATGTGACCACATCATCTCGGTTTTCGTCGATGGTCGAGGCAGTGGTTATCGTGGCAACAAACTGTTGCAATCTGTGGCAGGCCGGCCAGGAGAACTTGAAATTGAAGATATCACTGCGGTGTTAAGGTGGACGTAAAACTGCGGCTTAAACACTGTTTTAACTTAAGTTGTTTTTTGATTCAGCAATTAAGCATAGTACCAACGAATAGAAATATTTCACAAAAAGGGGAAATATTTTTGAAGTGTCCAGAAAGTTTTTGGGCAATGGGACGAATTTTTTAGATTTATTATCAATATTGCAATTGACAATATTATCTCATGACGGTAATCTCGGTTGACTGTCCCATAAAACTTAAACAACTGGCCGAGCAGTGTTAACAGTCCTTTAACGAAGACGAAATTCTTTAGATCAAGATCAATGTTTGTTGATGCGAAACCAACCAAAGCAGTGAAAGCACAAACCCATTCTACCTTTTTTGTAAAACCAAAGTAACAGTACAACAATATGAACTCCAAGCAGCTTTGTAGGCTAAGAATAATTACAACACCACCAAAGATCAACTCTGTCGTGCAGGGCTCTGAAGGTTTTTGTTTTCTCTTTTGTAGACACTTGGAGAAAACAAAAAATGTCCTCGTTTCAGCAGTAGCAGTTACTGGCACCGATTATGGAGGTTTCACTTCAATCTTAGCAGTTGGTGGGATCAGCAACAGCCCATTCAAGTGCGGAGTTGCTGTGGCTCCTATTGTCAACTGGAAACTTTACGGTTATTGAATTAACTGTGTGGCTATTTCGTAAAACGACTAAACAATGATTGTTCCAAATTGTTCCATGTCTCTTTAGACATCTTTATCACTGTTACTTTTCTTGCACTTAAAAAAACGTATTCTTTTCCGGTTGACCTGCCGGATTATTTCATTTTAGATTGGATTTTTTTGACGTTTCCTCAAAATCATACATTTTTGAATCAATGTTTTTTCTCAACACTTTCGTAAATGTTTGTGAAAATCATTACGAAGCGAAAACAAGAGCATTGGCTTTTTCAGGTCAATCTGCTGCTTGCTTAATTCTTTTAGGAATTTGTTCTTCAAAACTATTCCTATGCATGATAATTTTCAAACTCTTTGCAGGTTACTAACTTTTCGCGCAATTTTCATTTTCCAAGCACAAAAAGAAGGAATAACGTGGCTGCACGCTTTTTCGAATTTAAACACACCCATAAATTTAAGAACATCAGTTACGTGTCAACCAGTATATGGACTTTTTTAAATTCCGTTGCTTTAAAGCAGCGTTAGGTATGTGGAAAATCCCAAGGTGGAAAGGTTTAACGCATGTTTATCATTTTACGTTTAACCCGTGCTTAACCCGGATTAACACTATTTATCGTTTTGGTTGCTCACACTTTTACCTTCTCCGTCCTCGGTTATGAAATTGCCAGTTGTCAATAGCGTACCAGTTTCTCTTCTGAAGCACTGTAGGCATTTGACGGCTGCACAGCTTCTTACTTGGTGCAACAATGATGTTGCGTAAGGAGTAAGTTGACGTGATAACAATGACTGTATTTCTGCAATTTTCCTTAATCTTTTAACAGAGTTGACCCAATAACAAACGTGTTACGAATCTTTAACGTAGTCTTTAGCGGGTTTGTGAGTTGTTCACGATGCATACCAAAAATAAAAGCATTTAGAAGTTCTATGTTCTCCTCACTCCTTCATCTGACATATTGAAGGGCGTTTCACAAATACAGTTTTACTGCAAACAGTTTCAACTGAATCCGAGAAATACTTTGGAAATCCCAAATCGAATCCTGTTGCTTATGAGAGAAGTAACTTGCTAGCAAGAGTACGTGGGTTATCTCAAGGACGGAAGTTGATGATTTTTCACGGAATGAAAGACGGTATAGAATTTTGGTGTTTATCGCTTTCACGATTATTGCTGGCGATTTGCATACGAAGTACACTTTAACTTTTTGCTAGTCATTGCTTAGTATGTAACGCAATGTTTGTATATGAGCTTTTTCTTCAGTAAAAATCATAAAGAGTTAATGAGCATTTAACTGCAAATCAAGCTGCATTATTTACAGCAGTTTTTAGTGTATCGTTATTAATATGATTAAACAAAACAAAAGACTTTTACACTTTTCATGTTTACTTTGGTACTTTGGGTAGAAACTGCAATTGTTCCTAAACATAAGGGTATGGGATGCTCATTTTTACAGTTGACATACATCAACAACGACACTGCAGAGCTTGATTACAGTACTTGCACGTCCAGTGTGTATTTGACGAAAGCTTGCGAGATAAATAGTGACTTACTTATCTGGCATTAAAGCTCCTCGCTCCTAACTGCAAAGAAACGAACAGGCAATATCTTTAGGATAACTACTCAATGTGTGCTTAAGGACACGTTACAAACTAATCACCTGTTTAATTATGTTCTCATTTCAAAATAGTAAACAGCAATGTTAAAAATTCATAGTCATGTTAAAAGGAACTAGTAACAAAGACTCAAAGAGCAAAATATTTTTTACTAGCGGTGCTAATTTTACTACATCATAACAACATAATTTCAATGTTCTTATCCATGAATACGAAGAAACTGACTGGTGTGGGGAAATTTACAGCAAAAAGATATAAATAGCACGCGCCAGTATCAATCTCAATTTCGCAAACTATCTCGCTTTTATCTGCATTTTTCATGCAGATTCTTTTGTTTATTGAATGCTTGGTCAAAATAGAGCCCGTATGTTTTGATCAGGCATGCGAAGCTGCCACAAAAACAAAGAAGGTTTGCCCTGACAAAGTCGTGGTTCTCATAGTTTGCACTTTTTTAAGCGGTCTGTGCTTCAAGTGGCACTTGTCCTGAATGAGTGGCAAGTGTGCAGAACGCAACGCAGATGACCGAACTGCCACTTTCTTTGATGACACGCTCCTTCGGTTGTTGCTGATTGGAACAATTGTCGGAGACGAGAATTATTTGCGGCTATCGTTGAATTGTACTGCGACGTTTGCAAATGGCAGTTGCAGTATAGAAACGATATTGTTTACAAATAACGAGTATTATTTTGGTTCTTGTTGCACAAAAAACGGTTAATTCACACGAAAGTTTAATTGTTTGTCTCGCGACATAAAGCAGGACGTACGTGAACTATAAGCCCCAATGCATGTTTTCTACCTGAAAAGTAAAAATGCATCATAAGAGTTGAAAGTTTGGTTTCAAGCTGAAATGTTTAAGATGCTGTTTGCTTTTCAGATTTGGTTACCCAGCAACATAGTATTTTACTCGATCGTTTGGCTGTGGATAGAGATCTTCCTGTCAATTCAATCAGAGCAGTGCGATATGTGCAACAAGATCATCATCTTACTGACACTCACGCAGCGAAGCACATGTTGAAAACTGCCAGGATTTTTTTAAGAAACTGCCTTTATAACAATCTGAATATAGTGATCCCCACATCGACTGATAACTAGGAGATTGGTGTTTTAAACAATGTCCGTGGCTAGCTGAGTATAGCGGGGGTTGGATTTAAATCGTTTTGCACATAGATTTATTTTGAATTTCGTTTAGCTGGCATACTCGACGAAAACAGAATGTGACAATTTTGTTTCATGATACGTTTTGCTCATCCTTAAAACTAACTATATCACTCTAATTTCCAACCCGATATAATATACCGAAAGATTGTTGAAACAATGCCAGAATTATGCCACAGGACGAAACAGTGCTAAACAAGGTGCAAATGTTTAAAAATTCGTGCCCCTAGGTCTAGCTGGAAATTTTCAAGTTTAACTTTCTTGCGGTTGTTATGAGATGTACAAAGCAGATGTTTATTCAAACGCAAAAAACTCATAACTTGTATTGCCATATACATCTTAATGTTGGCTTCTCTCAAGACCATATCTGCTGAATCAATATTTGATAAAGGTCAGCTTTTTTGTACTCACACAAATGTGCACATTATTGAACATTACGTAAGTTTGAGGTCTCGTTTTCTATTTAATTCCATCCCTCTCAAAACTGTTTACCGTGCGATTATTCATTTATTCATTTTCATACCCCCGTTTCCTCTTGGGAGTGTCGCGGAGGAGATAGCCCTTTCACGACCCCAAATACCTCACAAGCAAGGTCGGAGATGTAGTCACTCCACCTGGTCCTTGGACGACCTCTTGGCAGCGTTCCCGTGGTTGTAATCAGTAGGACTTGCCTCGCCAATCTTTCCTGGGACATTCAGGACACATGGTCGAACGATGGTATAGCCGAGATCTTTGTATTCGAAGGAGAAGTGGCTCGACATTCAGAAATTTACGAATATTGCAGCAGCGCACTTTGTCGCGAAGTGTTACACTGTGAACTTTCCGCAAAAATCTTTTCTCTTCCGCTTGCTCTTTAGATGGCACTCTTTCAGTCATTACCCACGATTTATTACTATACGTGAGGTTGCTCCCTTTTTGTGACCACAGAGCGATAAAGCTCACGTAATACTGTGTTTGCTACCAACCCGTGTATCAATTGTTGGTCCGCCTTCCGTCATTCGTAAATACCACCCCATGATACGTGGACTTCTCGACCTGCATGCTGCAGTGTATTGCTGCACGCTTGCAGTTATCACTGGCTTGGATTTCTGGAGAGAAAACGTTGCGATTAATTTATTGGTACAGTACAATTACCGCTGCTGCAAACACTACATATAGACCCGTTTGTATGACACTTGAAAGTCAGTAGGAAAGTTAAAAAATTTTGTAGGAGTGATAGATTCTTCTTGGTCTGGATGACCTCAGCCAAACGCAAGTTATGAGTCGCAATTTCTACAATCTAAACAGCAAGCAATTCAGCGCGCGTCGCCAGGTTTTGATTGTTGATATCATTCTAGCATCACGGTTTTTGATAATAAAATGCGTCATTTTCGGAAGGAAGATTGTATTACCTTCCATTGAAAGGATTCCATGGCGTATGGTGGCGGTTGTTACTGAGTGTGCGCTGTTTGTAACGTCACAATATGACTTCATATTCACGTTTCCAAAACTAACGGTCTGGCGAAGTTTCTTCACACATGTGCATATTATTCTACGCGCACTCTCCTTTAATGTATGTGTCACTGTATTTATTACACCTATCAGCGCTCCAAGTCAGGATACTGGGGCAAAATGCATTCAGTTCGTAACTGAAAAATACCGGGCTGCGCGTCAAAACAGGGCATTCAAGCACACTCACTGGTACGTCAGCACAATTTAAAACTGCAAAAACAGCAACAGGCTGTGCGAACATCTCGTCAAATACGAGCAGTCGACTAGTCGAGCAAAGATGTGCGGCTGGAATAGCGCACACACAGGATCATTGGCGTACGAGGCGGAGAGCGGGTTTGCGCCCTCTCGGCTTGAAAAATTTCAGAGCAAGCGCAAGTTGCTCAAAAATCCGGAATGATAAAAAAGATGAATAAGCAGCAGACTCAGAACCGTCGCTAGAAAGTTTCCAATAGGGGGACTATGCGTTTGTGCGGGGGGTGGGCTTGACATTCTAAAAATTGACAAAAGCTCCACTGATTTATAGTGTCATGTTTCAATTTGGTGACTTGGAGCTTTGTTTGGGGGGTTAAGCCCACCAACGCCTCCTCGTGGCGACGGGAGTGAGCAGACTGTGGATAAAAGTTGAATAAGCTGCAGATCATACTATTTTTTAATACAAGCTTTTATGAATGAGTGCAGCCCATGTTATTACCGTAGTTAAGCGAAGGCATTAAAATTACGCTACAACGAACTTACAATGCCGTTAACTAAAGGCTATATAGGCTAGAGCACTCAGTGACCGCGTAAATTCCAAAACAGCAAACCTAACCGTAAAAAGTCGCCTGCATGCAGGGCCGGATTAACCATTGGGCAAACCGGGCAAATGCCCGGGGCCTCGCGCTTTTGGGGACCTCGCGCTTGAATATCAAAACACTCCTTTACTGGTTTTTCATGTTTTTGGCTGTTCACCAGTCACCACGCGTCAAAATTGTAGAGTTTTTTATTACTGCGTTCAGTATATTTGTCAGGGAAACTGATAATTTTATCATTTATCGTTTTTGGATGACTTGAAAGAATGGAACCAAACAGCACCACGCTTTATGACCCAAGGATTAGATCGAAACCAGTGCATCCCATGGACGTACGCAGAAATTTTTCCAGAGTGGGGCAACGTCCAAATTTTGCTTATTCTTTACAGATTGCTGGCGATGCAATGCCAATGGACATTCACAAAACGTTTTACCCTTTCTACCCAATTAGTGTGCGCTGGTTGATTCTCAATCGTTTGTCGGAAATGTTTTCTGCAATTCGGCTATCAGAAATGCTTGTCTTTTCATAAACTACCTAATATCCATTTTTCGAGCAGTTTCCACAAATAAGTCATCATTAGAGCCAGAACAACACGAGCGGTGAAAAGACGCTCTCACAAAACTGTTTCAAGCAATGAGAAGTAGAACCAGATGTTGACAAGACTATCGGACAACTTACTAAAGTTAGAACACCACGCAGGTTTAAAAAAACTGAGCAGATAAATTACGAAAACTCTCGGCAGCAAATATAACTTTGCACTTAGTGCTCACTAAGAAGTCAGAATTAACCTTGGCGATAGAGACGTGTTCTCACAAGTCTACATGAACGTATTCTAACAATAAGCTATGTATTTTTACGCTGCGTGAAAAGAAGCCTGCACAAGAGTCGTTTGATTATGTACTTGGGCACGTTGATCGCAGTCTCACACTAACAGGGGATTTTTAAAACTTGTGGAAGCACTGCTACAGAATTACTCATGCTTCTTTTCACACAGTATATAACTATACGTGTTTTACCGCTATCAGCAGTGTAACTGTCTCACTGCATTACCTGCCAAGATGTCTGTGTTCAGCAGTCACATGCAGGGCTACCATTCAGTGATTGCAAATGAACTCAGATTGCACACCAAAATAAGCCCATATTCGTACAATAAAAACAGGACGGTCTCCAGCTGGGGGCCAGTGGTGCCCTGTCCCCCATTTAAACTCTGTTCCCCCATTTCATGTATGGCCTTCCGGTTGGTGCATACATACAATAGTGTATTTAAATAATGTTACCTCCCCTTGTGGTTTTTCCCCCCTGCTGCGAAATCCTGGCGACGAATCTGAATAAAAACCAAAAAAATTTCTGTTACCAACGAAAACATATGAGTGTGCTTATTTGATTTGAAACGATAATGGAATACTGGTTTAACTATAGTTCCTTTTGCAAATTTTATTCTGCAACACAAACTTTAAACATTTGGAAAACCTTTTTTGTTGCTCAAGACGTTGTTCATAACGCTGATAGAATACTCCGTTGATATCTCTCACTAACTGTAGTAAATTTGTTATTTAAACTACAAAAATTTGTCCAATCTCAGTCTTAACCCCTTTTTCACCAGTTTCTTCAATTGGCATTACAGACAATAATTATATCGGCTACATAACCCTGACAATGATCTTATATGACGATATGAAACCAGTGGTTACTATAAAATGAAACCGACTGTTGAACACGTTCTGCTTCATCCGACATGCATTCTTTCTCACCTGATGTTCGCACTGCGCATGCAAACACTGTAGGCTAACATAAAGTCATCTTTATATTATTGAACACATTAAAGTTGGTGATAAATTTATCACTTCAAAAAAACAGATTTGTCGCGATTTTTGATAATTAAACCTAGATACCCAGGTGAACCAAAAAAAGCAGATATGTGTGGAAAAATCGCGCAGTGGGAACTCTGCATGGTCACATGCGGAAAAACGTCTTGTACAGCAACTTGAAGTTAACGTTTGAGGATATATTGCCGTGTGATTGTTACGCAACAAAGACCCACAGTAGAACAACCGCTAGCTAGTTTCGTAACGTTCCTCTGCAGTCAAAGACCCGGATATGAGCGAACTGCAATCTCATCATTGCATGTTTGAATAAATTAAGTGATCTATCCACATACGAACCACCGCACATGATCACCCCCAATTGCCTCTGAAGTATAGGCTGCTAAATCGTATCAGTTTTGATGTTTTGGACCGGTGTTTTTGCGAAGTTGACACGAGGGTATGTGAAACGCTGCTCAGGTGCGCTAAGCTTTTAGGGGCCTCGCGGTCATTTAGTCCGGCCCTGCCTGCATGTCAGGTAGGCTTAAAACGAAGCGCACTAGATTAGCTGTAGACTATACTAAAAATGACTACTGATTAGCATCACCCCTGCCAGCTGGGGTGTAGTGAGGTGGGAACGCTGTTCCCACACCTTTTTGCACTAGTGACGCCACTTGAAGATTTAGATTTTTCATTACAATTTCTACGTGTAGCGCCTGGAGCAGCATCAGCCCCGTAACCAGCTTGGGACACTAGGGGGAGGGGAGTTTTCTGAGAGGGGCCCAAATTTTTAAACTATGTCCAATACTTTTAAAATATGTCCAACACATTTTTCCAGGGGGGGAGAAAAATTTTCTAGGTGGGGCTTCGCCCCCCTGGTTACGCGCCTGAGCAGCAGAAATGAATAAATGGCATGTTATCTCGTCTCGTGTATAACACCCTAGCACTAAAGTGAAACAGGAAGATGCAGTGTGGAAACTATTGTAGGTGATTCAGTCTTCCTTTATGCTTGGTATGGGAACGCCGTTCCCACCCCTCTTTTTTAGCAATACACCCGTGCCTGCCAGCAGAGTTTTGGACAAAAGTTCAGCTCAGCACGAAATCGGATGCTTTTTTATCGACCAATGTTCTGCTGTCTCTAATAATTTTTTTCAACCTACTGTACAGTATTTCTAATAGCCGCGTTTCGTACAAAAAATTGAATGGATGAGAATTTGGTCATTGGCTCATTGCAAACTTCACGTTTCCTGCTGTGACGTGGAAAAATATTGTCTGATACTTTTCAATGCCCTTGTGATGCAATAAACACCTCCCAGAGCAGAGTGCCAGCATAATTATTGCTTTCGATTTTTTTGGTATGTTGTCTCCACGGTTATCCAGGTCCGTAACCAGTGGGGTGCAGGGGGGGTGAAGTCCCTTAGAAAAATTTTCGCCCCCCTAGAAAAATGTGCTGGACATAATTTGAAACTATTGGACACAGTTCAACAAATTTGGGCCCCTCTCAGAAAACTCTTCTCCCCTCCTGGTACCCCAAGCGTTTTTTTGTGGGGGAGGGAAGTTGTGCTTGTTTTCGATATAATATACGTTTTTTTCGACCTTCAGGTCATTTTCTATGGTCAAATGACTTCGATAATCAACAGCATTTTTTTTCAAATAGTTTATGATTGATAGTCTGCCACGGATGGGCAGGTATTTTTGTAAACAAATTTCGACATTTTGGCTAGACAATCGTGATGTGCAGGGGCGTAACGAGGTTAGATGGCGCCTGGAGCAAGAAACAAGTTTGGCGCCCCCATGTTCGAACCTGAGTCTTTCGGAAGCAAATGTACTGTATTTAAGAAAGTGCTTATGACCTTGTTGGGACTTTCGGCGCCCCCGCACTACCCGCAGTGATTCGGCGCCCGGGGAATTCTATCCCCTTTCCCTCCTCGTTACGTCTCTAGTGTTGTGCAATAAAAATCGGAAAATTTTCCGAAAGTAAACAAATTTTCGAGTCCGAACGTCATGAACTTCTATTCCATGAACATCTGCAATTTTCGAATACAATACGGCATGGATCTTGCACAGACTGCCAACAAAGGTTACTAAGGGCATTTCAGGTTTCTTCGTGTAGTTTTTGTGTCACTTCTATGCCTGCCCTACGCGTTTTTTCGGCGTGGACCTGTGTTTGTTTTGCTAATAATAAAACTTTTCCGACATTAAACAAGTTACTTTTTTAAGGTTAGATAAATTTGAGAATGATATCCGAATTGTTTTGAAGGCTGCTTCTGCTCCTGAAATGTCTCAGTAAGCCTGGGTAATCATGATATTGCAATTAAGCCAAAATGTACATGGTTATTAACCGTGTTTGTAGAAAAAAGGTACCTGAGCAGTTGAGTCTTCACTGCCGGTATGCAGTCAGTAGGCTACACATCCGGATGAATTCGACCTTGAGCCCCCCCCTAAAAACTCCTGGATCCGCCTATGATTCTTTATGTCGATTTAGCAGATTTAAAGATGATTTTGGCAGATTTCTAGACACCATTTCTGGACACAGAATGAAAATCTGTATTGGAAACTCTGCACCAGACTTCATAATTTTTTTTGTTGTTTCATGCTTTTAGGATTGCAGTTTCATGTTACCCTTCAGAAAGACCAAAAGTTTCGCGAAGTTAATTAATGGAGTGAGCATTATTATTTCTATATACAAATATTTACATATTGCCTTTTGAAAGCGGGTTTGGGTATTTTAAAGGGTCATTGTGTATTTATCTTGTATTTGGCTTTTTTGGTGCTATTTTGCTTCTTTTAAGGTTGATCTGGTCTCTTTTGCTTATGACTGCCTGGCAACCGTGATTTTCAGTAGAATGTCATTCTACCACTGCTTAACTTAAAACTTTAGTCCACCGACTAGGAAAAGATTCCCAATGGGATCTACAATACTCACCTCTAGTCCAGAGAAGAAATTCCATGTAGAATCTGATGACACCACGCTTACCCTTATCAGAATGGCATTCTGTTGAAATGATTTACAGTTTAATACCTGTGAAAATATACCTAAAATTATTATGGCTCTAGTAACTTCCTTTGTCTGTTGATATTATTGAACTCGTGTTAATGACCCCTGGCGCACTGAAGTTAATGCTTATGTTGTTCTTACTGTGTAATAAACTCGTGTAAAATATTAAAGCTGATTTATGGTAAATTTCTGAGCTAAGTAAAGGGTCGAACGAAGGGGCGAATTAGGGTCACCAGCAGTGGTTGGGTCACTGCAGTGTCTAGCCAGAGTATTCGAGTTCGTCCTGGGTAACCTCCATACCCAGTGGCGGCTCGTGGTGAAATTGGCTGGGAGGTCTGCGAGATTTCATCTCTGGTTGAACATATGGGATTGTCGCCCTGGCTGTTTTTATAATTAGTGGAGTTTCGAATCATTCCAGCAGTCCTAATGTTATCAAACTCGTAATTTTCAGTTGTCCTTATTAATACATAGAAAACATTCACTTTAGTTTAATGAAACCAAACCCTAAAGCGTAAACACTAACACAAAAT
>JGI24158J21664_10011579_pt1 | contig 11727 bp, 9 predicted proteins | sample Ectturendosymbi3_FD_21664 | JGI IMG/M metagenome (IMG submission 21664)
ATACGTCATTTCAAGCGCTAGTGCTCTTTGAATAGCACTTATTAAAAGTTTTTCCGTCAGAACGGATGAACTAGTTCCGCATTGTTTCAAGTTTTCANTTGCTGTTGCTAGTCTTGGCAATTTTGGAAATGTTTCACTGCATTCTAGTTTGATCCGTGGCATGCGCTGTTAACGCAGTCNAAAGAATCAGTTACACCAAAGTTGGATGAAAGTCGATTCATAATCCACTCGCGTGGTGCATCACTTTGTTTGGCTTGAAAAGAGCAAGTCACGAATGTTTTCTTTGCGAGTTACTTTTATTTTCGAATGAAATTTAAATGATTGCGGCTTTTTCTCCACTTCGCTCAACTACATGGTGACGCAACAANGCCAATGATGAAAGATTTGTTTGGAAGAAAGNAATGTAAAGCTGCTTGCGTCGTGGATTTTCGAAACCTAATGAAGCGATCACAGCAACTAGTTTGTGAAACCATATAAGACAAAATAACGCGTCGTACGTTCAGCTGCGACGCACAGAACATACGAGAAAGGAATGATGGTCCGATTCCGAAGTTTCTGCCTGACTGTGAGGAGAAAATCCCACGCAGTTGGATGGCATGCTTTGCATAGCAGTGGCAGCTGTCAAGAACCAAGGATGTAAATTCGCTGTTTCACAGCAATGTTTTCGCAATGAAACAGAAATAGGCGCTTGTGACTAATGTATGAACGCGGTGGGTGACCTTTTGAACAACATGTTGGCAGAAACGGTTTTTGCGACAGTGAACACGCGGTCGACTGACGTTGTTACGCTTGTGTACGCTGGCTTGTGTTAAATACCAACAAACCGTGCATGTGCGACAGTGACTGGACAATCGCCAAGCGGATATATGTCTGACAATGTCCTAGACTAGCATTTTTATCATATGAGGCATGTCGTAACTGAGTTTTACGATTTCAATCGCAATACGTCCCAAGGACTGCATTAAAAGCGAAGGCGTGTTTAGTTTCAAATAAGCTGGAAGGAAACAAATTGTGGAGAAAAGGTGACAGGTATTTCATTATCTTTTCTTGATACAGAAAGACATGACCAACATTTTGAAAACGTTTTTTTTTCAAAGTATGTTTGCGTCCTATGCTTGCAATTATTAAGTATTACTATTTTCTCGAGCAATTTCTAAATATTCTTGCAATGTGACAAGAAAATTGACATCTATTTTGAGTTTGCGATTGAAGTGGAATTTAGAGCTAGTAACCCAACCATAAAGTAGTCGGTTTGAAGCCCAGTGTGCAAATGGTAGGAACTTGAGCATTGCTGCAGCACACATCGAACACTGCTGAGAAGAAAAACTGCTCTATATATTACTTTAAATTTTTGACTAGTATTCTCGTGCTTCTTCAAAACGATATGACATGCTTTCAAAAATTAGAAAATACAATAATCGGAAAACTGAGGGACGCCTGCGCAAAACTTCAAATATTCCTGGTTAACAGACTAAAACACTTATTGCAAAGTGCTGTATCACATGGACAACATAGTATCGTATACGGTCGCTGAACGACAGTGCCGTAGAAAAGTCACAATCAGTCGTGGACTCGAAGATTTGTCAAGTGATTCGAATGTCTGAGGTTTTGTGTCCGTTTGCCACATTTTTGTATCATCTTACAAATCGCTAATTGCTGAATCAATTACCACGGTATTTTTTGCGTAGGCATCAATCAAACAATGATTTCACAGACTGTCGCATTTCGAAACCAACCCTGCCTGTGACTAACGCACAAGCAGAACATAACTTCAAATGAAAACGTTCTACAGATTTTAAGTTGCATCGCGAGGCTACCAAAAGTTTTACACTTTTGCAGTACTTCATGAATTGCATTCGCACCAGCTGAATTGAGAAAGTGCTTTGGAAGCTTTGCAGAACCAAAGTAAGGTAGACCACGCGCCATTTTTCTCTGGTTTGTAGGAAAAGAACAAATTGTCAGATTCTGGCGCCATGCGAACAGCAGGGTTGACTGACCATCAAAAATGTAGCCGACAAATCCAGGAACCAGTGTTCCCACTAAGAAAATTTCACATTGAGCAAATCTTTGTTTTAGTGCGCATGGAATTGCGCAACGACGCAGACACACAGCCAGTGAAGCGTTTCAAGCGTTACAAGGGCTATGCATTACAAATATACGATATTAAATTTGGATTGTTGCTAGTGCGCGAGAATGAGATTTCAGTGCGCAAATGATCTGTTGGTCTTGCGCATTGGCGCACGTTAGAGGGAATGCTGCCAGGAATACATGATACGCTAATGTGTACTGAACTGCAATGATGTCATTGAATCCGTGCGATGCCGTTGGACGAAAACTCGTTTTTAGGTGCTTTTTTCGCCATCTCCGAACTCCGTTAAAATAGAAGATGAACGCAGACACCGCGCTTGATATCGAGTTCTCCAACGCGCAGTGCGAGCTCAGTGGGGAAAAAACCTTTTGATGATTGTTAGTTAAAAGCAGGGCAGCTCAGTCGCACTGTTGGTGTTTGGCATGCTGCGTGAAACGGGCTAGTCGAGCTAATCAGCATTGAACAGTNACAAACAAACTGGACTTTTTAGCAGAAAGAAACGAAGCCACCTCAAGCCACGTGATTGTTCGTGGTCTTTGATAATTACATGAAGACTGTTTCTTACTTAAAGGATTACGACATAGACGTGTTTTGCTGCCTAACACCTCAGCTTACGAAGATTGTGAGCTTTGATCAAATGCGTTTATCGCGGAGAAATCTCCCTGATTAGTTTATTGAAAGAATTTCTTGCACAACACATACCTTTCATCTGTCTGCAGGTACTTAGCTAGCCGATATGTTCAACAAATCGTGACTGATAATCTTGCGGTAAAGCTTGTATTTCATTCAAACCTACAGCTTGAACCATCCGCAGAGAAAATCGGCTTCAAAAGTGAGTATAAGAGCTATCGATTTAAAGTACAAATTTAGCGCGATTCGGTTGATATTGGACTTTGATAGACTCATTCGTTCATTCCTTCAATTTCGTACCCGCTTCTTCTCTAGGGAGGGTGGCGGGGGCAGCAGCCTTAGGAGGGCTCGAAATACTTCACAGTCGACGACAATTTCAGACAGTTCTGCTGGATCCATACCAATACGGGACCAAGCAAAGTTGGAGATGTAATAACGCCACCTGGTACTTGTTCGATCTTCGGGCCGCTTTCCCATAGGTGTAGACAGCAGGACTTGCCTCGCTAATTTTTCCTGGGACATTCTGGACACATGTCCGATCAAACGTACCTGGGATCTCTCAATTTGGAGCAGAGGTGACTCGACATTCAGGGGTTTATTATTTTCACAGCTGCTTGTTTTGTCGCAAAGTGTCACGCTGTGAACTCTTCGCAAAATTCTTATCCTTACTGCTTGCATTTGAGATAGCATTATTTCAGTCATTCCCTAGGATTCATGAACATGCGTGAAGAGACTGAGATACCAAAATATCTTGCTCTAATTTCGGTTTGACCGAAACAGAGGTAGCAAAAAAACACAAGGTTTTAAGACATACCTCAATTACAACCTCTCTTCATAGTAGAATCAAGATGCAAAACGACGTTCTTGCAGATAAAATCTAGCATCTCAAATACAAACAAGTCCTTGTACGACTTTTTATATTTACCAGTTGCCATTCGAACAACTATAATATTTCATTCGAAATTAATTTTACTTGAGCTTTTTACAAAAATTAATCAAAAGGGATCTTGACAACCAACCACCCAGTAAATTCCATTAATATTTGGACATGCGAAATATGTACTTTATACTGTATGTTTAACACTTGAAAATAACGGGTCCATGTTTCCTTGTGAAAAAAACTTTAAATTTCGAAAAATAAAAATGATGTTTGCAAAATACACACTGAGCGATGTTTGCAAAATATAAGCTATCTTTTCGACAAATGCGCTGAGATGGATTTGCAGGACGCTATGACAAAAAAACAAATGGCTCACTTTTTATGCCACAGTAAAACCGGAAGTTCATTTAAAAATCATGTTACAAGAACGGCATTTGTAAAAGCGAAGCACATTCCGTTCTTTTGAAGGTGGAAGATGTTTGCGCATAACGTCGTCGACAAGCAATTAATTTTTTTAAACCCAGATTTCAATCGTTGGTTTACCAGAGTTTACATGTATCGAGTGACTCATCAGTGCAGCTTCGTTTGATCCGAGTATGTAGAGCTTTTGTTTTTTGGAAACCAGCATAAAAACGCGCAAATACCCACGCACCGTGTGATACTCTTACTCTGAGGAAGCCGCTTCAGCGCTAAGATTTTAAGATAGCATCGTGATTTGTTCATAGACGTTTAAAGCCTCTTCGTCTTTGCTGAATAATAATCGGCGACGAAGACGTTTCACCGGCATATCCCAACATTTCTGGAGGAAATTGATGTAACAGCTGCGGCATTAACGTCTCTCACAGAACGTCAACATCCAGAGAGAAGAATGGCACCTGTGACTGCTCTTCGAGATTTTCTGAAAAAGAAATGTGAGTTGCCGTGCAACGCTTTTCTCTTTATTCGTTGTTTTCTTCAGGAACACATACCGAAAGTTTGACACGAATCCAGCAATCATCTACTCTTTCAAGAACAAATATTATTGAATAGACGCCATACGCTCCTATACGCGGCAAAGCGAGATACGTTGAGAGGCTGTGCAACTACACAAAGTAATTATGAGGTTTAGGGCGCCGGAGGATCTAATTCTGTTTCTATTCTAGTAACGGGAAAGTGTAGATACGACATCATTTGCATAAAAATCACTACCGTCTTTTGGAAAATTACCCAACCAAGTAAACGACATGAGTAATGCGGCAAAACAGTTTTTACTTCTCGTTATTGACGATTCGCACCTTTCCGTTGCATTGGAATAAGCGTCAGGCAATGCTCAAGTGACTTGTCAATGCGAATCAGCTGTCACCACAGCCTGTTGAGCACACGACGGGACGCGGCAAATTATATTTTGCTATAGCTTCCGATCGAGCGAGGATCTTCGCTGTACTGTGCGGTATTGGATGAAAGCAGGAAGCACAAATCAATACTTAACCTTTGTTTCGCTCCGCTTTTCATCGCAGCTCGGTTGCGAGCGTTTCGCGCTTTCCTGCTGAAGGAGTTCAGCGACGAGAACCTTGATTTTTACTTGGAGATCGAGTCGTACAAGAAGCAGAAGCAATCCAGGCAGTTGAAATTGGCGCCAGCCATCTACGTCACATACATACAAGCGGGAGCGTCACGAGAGGTGGGTTACGTCATCGTCAGCTAATCTTCGCAGCAGCGTCGCTCTGCGCGACGGAACAAAATTCTGGAATCCAGCGACAAATGCGGAAACGATGCTGCCGGATTCGTCCGCAGTTACGTCTGTCGTTCCACTGAGTAAAGTAACATCCACTGCGCCGTGGAAATATCCGCAGCAAATATATCTATGACAGTAAGAAAATATTTGCGTTAGCCGTGCTGGTCACTGACGAACTTAAATTGTTTTACACCCAGCGATCAATTAAGAGCATTACATTTTCTCAACCTAAATAATTAAAAAGAATTTTTATGGATATCTGAATAGGTAGGTATAAACAGATATCAGAAAATTTCGATAAAATTAAAAAATGCAAGTTAACAAGCGTAGTATTTCCTAAACATAAACAATTGAAACTTTGGGCAGAAAAGTACGGAAAACCGTTAACAGTTTCTGTTGTAAATAAAACTCGACTGACATAACATACACAGAACTATCTGTTACGTTGCAGCTCAACCTTGATAGCGTGATAAGAAGAAAGACAGNACAAAAACTGGCCGATCCTGACAGCACGACCTTTGANCTCGCGCAAGAACACGTGATAGAGCTGATGGAGAAGGACTCGTATCAGCGCTTCCTCTGCGCACATCTGAGTTCGTTTTTTTGTGATCAAAGATCTTCCTCGAACTCAAGGACATTAAGTGTGGACGAAAAGCCGGCGGCGCCTTCCAGATTTTCTTTTAGTCTGCGAATGTTGTCGACGGAGAAAAAAAGCATCAAGCCAACGGTTGCGTGACTTATTCCACCTCCCATCTCTTGAGTTTCGTTTTCGTTATTCCTGTAATGTTCCCACCTGTCGGATCGAATTGCAAGAGGAGTGTTGTCAGCTCAAGTGCAGCTCTCGCGACGAGAAGGATGCCCGAATGCGCGAATGTCTGCTGGCGAAAGAGGAACCATGGCCAGGACAGACGCGCCAAGGAATGACCGCGCAACGGGAGCAAGAAGGCGATTTACCAGGATACAAAACTTTGTTGCAGAGGGAAGACTTTTAAAGCGATCATACGTAGTTTTTTTTTTTGAGAACAGTGCTGTGTTAATTTCTATTTTCATAAATAAATTATCTTACTTATTCAACAGCTTGTGAAACACTACTTGCAATTAGATTAAGGTATAATAAATTTTTTTCACCATTTTCCTGCAACTTTTTGGAAAGCCCAAACGCCGAAGTTGGATTTAAACAAGGACTTTTTACAACTCATTTCAAACTACGCCATCATGACAGGTCAAACAATTAGTTCCCGCAAAGATGATGCAGTAGAATCAATCGGTAAATTAAAAAAAAATAGGAAAACCATTTTACGCAACACTGCGCATCCTCAGTCCCGAAATCTTCTTCAAAAAGAATCTTTTCTTCTTGTATAATAACTATTAAAGGTTGCCATCATGGTGCGACGCCAATCGTCACACCATGAACCGAATGGCGAAGCTCAGCGAAGATGTGGTCTTCCAATTTTTTTATTTCAGGTAAAGCATGGCTTTTCGTTGCTCATTCTTGCATCCGTTTGAATGGGGCTTCAAATATGATGAAGCAATTTGATGCAGCGTACCAGCAATACATTTCCCTGAAGAAGTCATATCAAGTATAATTAAATTTTGTCGTCTGAGGAAATGGTGTAAACCAGTTGTTGATGATGGCTTTCAATGTCCCTAGGACTTGAAAAAATTTATTTTTAGCCGATTCATACAAACGTGTCTTCATTTTAACTATGATTTTCTTTCAATTATTTTTCTACGCTTGGGCAAACAACTTCCAAAAACGGGTGTTAACTTGGACAACAGCTCGTATTTCAAGATGATGTGGTAATGCACCAATATTTTCGTTGAAAAGAGTGAAAAAAAAGCTGGACGGAAAGCTTTTACGTATAAACTATGAAAATTATGCAGAACATTCGAGAACATTCGAAGGATAATGTATTGATTGATTAGTTTTTTACTCTGTAAATTCAAACAAAACAAACAAACTTATTATATCACTATCTTCAGCAAGGAGGCGTATGCTTGTATGACATGAGGCAAAATGCCTCTTACCTCAAAAAAGTTGACCACAACTATTTGTTACAAAAAAAGCTAAGGCAGCTGTCAGAACAAAACCTTCAGTTTTTTTTTATTCGGTGTTGATTGATTTTTTTAAAGCGAGGTTATCCGAAGTATTGCCGAGTGTGCTCGGTTAACGAAAACATGTTTTTTGGCAAAGCATAATCGTGGTTTTGTTTCAAGACTGTTTCACCACTCGATATGACATTTAAAAATGGTGAAAAAAAGTTTTAAAGTGAGGTCTAGTTTTTGGTTCCGGATTATCGCTGCATGCTTAAACTATTATTGGAGATAAAGACAAACCGTAAAAAGGATACGAAGCACGGGATGCAAAACGATTGCAAAACAAAAGTCGCCCAGCTACACCACACAAAAATATTGTGTAGGGGTGGCAAGTACAGCATTTTGTTGACTCATGGATGTCATCAATCATTTGCGGCTCTGCTTCACATTGCTGCTTTGTGACGTTTGTGCATAAAGCGTGAAATCTCCCCGCGCGAAATAGCGACTGTCTTAAACGGTCGAGGTCCAACTTTGTCCGCAGATCTGTTGTCAATTAGATCGGCTTGGCGGGCGTGAGGCATCCTGTGACTGCTGCTTTTACGTTTCTGGAAAAGCCTTAATCGTTTTGAAAAGCTTGAGCGGAAACACTTGGCTGATTCACTAGAAACTCTGGATAAAGTCGTCGCCTGCGGCCTCCGTGCTGCAATTAATTAGGATCAAATCCTCGAGGACGGACGTTCCGATGCGTCACAATGTGGTTGCTTTGGCATTTCTTTGCACGTCGATCTCTGTCGATTAAACTTTTATGCAAATGGTTCGAATGCTTGGTCTTGGAGCAGGGGGGAGGTTCTATAATCTCAGAACCTGCAGGGGACTTCCTGAAACCGAATGTTCGTTTATCTTACCCCTCAAATTCGGATGAACGGACGCAAAGATTTCTGTGATATTGCACACTGGAAAAAACAACGCCTCTTTTTTAGCAACAAGATATAACAATATCTATCCACTTTTAATAATAATAATGATTATGTATTGCAGACACATGGTCCATACAGTAGGCACAGTAAAACACGCATGAGCACCATATATGGTTAGCCATAACGCATGACAGAACAGGTGTTTGCACATGATCATACGGACAGGAGAGAAAAACATTTTTATCATCACCCCAACTGTAGCGACATGCACCCTCCATAATACAGGGATCCAGTAGTGTGATAGAAATGAAGGCATTCTTACATCAAAACTTTGAGGTGAACAGCTAACCGTTGACAGGAGCAAGAAGTAAAAAATGAGTCTGATGGGGGTGCAGCACATTGGCGCACAGATACACGCAACTGTTCCCATCAAGGTTTCAAATGCTTTACAACGCATTTATCATGAGATCGACAACGAAATAAATTTCCTAAGTTTTGAAGCAGCCAATTAATAATCCTGATTTTCAAAACAACGGACGGCAGCTTTTCGCTATTATGCAAAAACAATATCAACAACTATATCAGTTGGTCACCGTCATACATGAGCGTTAAATAATTGATTTAAAACGAAGGTTTGTAAAACGGATTAGACATTTGAAGAGATGGGATGAAAATGTTAGATGAAGATGCACAACGTTGCAAGAAGCGATAAAGATTTTATCTCAGCAAGGCATCAAAAGCCGTGACATGATGGCTAACTTGGTGTGGGCGAACACTTACATTTCTGTGTGTGTAATGCATAATTCGGTAGGCATTTTAGTATGCAGCGCGCAAGCGCTTCATACTAGCATCTGCGTATTTGTTCCACGGCTGGCAAGCATACATTGGCATGCGATGGGCACGAAATAAAGCGTTTTTTACTGCAGGAGAGCACTGATCGAATGTGCCTCGGAGCTTAACTAACTTAAGATTATATAACAACAATTGTACGACGTTTTTGTCACTCAGAAACCTCACCTGCTGTTTTTCCATTTCATTTGCTTTCAAACAATGTGTGCCTTGCTGAATGTGGCGGTGCCACATTTTTTTGTAATGTTAAGGCCGTCTTGAACTTGCACTCTCTTAAAAGATTTTATAGAAGCTTGCAGTTTTGTTACTAAATCTAAGATATTTCTTTTCCTATTTTACTTATTCTCTGTATTGGAAACAAAGTTTCGTGGATTATAGAAACAGTGATATAGTTTATTTTCGAGAGACGAAGCTTACTTTCACGTGATTCAAAACTAGGTGTAGACTGTTTTTCTAAATACCATTGCTTTGACAAATTAAACCTGATACAACATTGTCCTAAAACGAGAAAATATGATCTTGAGAAAATCAAAAATCTAGATCATAAGGGAAGAAAGGCTAGAACCAACAATAAGTAAATGTCTTGTAGTTATTTGAAACAATCGAGTTTCAAATTTTCTTTCTATTTAGTAGTGCGTTGTCTTGGGAAATTCAGAACCTCCACGCAGGTTATTTTCAACGACAGGAGATTTTCCAACTCACTTAAAAGCTTTTTCCTCCGCCATGGCTTGGGAAAAATTTTATATATTTTTATTGTTTCCCTGCTCTTCAGTGCATATATGCTTGCACTAATGGGGTACGGCCTCCTCTGAGGCCTGTGAGTGTGGCGCAGAAGAACAAATCGTCGACCATGCTGTCCTCCAATGTCCAATCCATCGACCTAATCAACTGCACTGCCTGACGGTGCTGGACGATGAGACAATCGATTGATTGCTCAACCCTTGCCCCGATATCTAGTGCGGTCAAGCAGTGGATTGAAGAACTGGCTCAAACGACGAAGAAGTACATATATTTTTAAAAAGGTTTCAGTTTATTGGGTTCGATGAATCAAATTCCGAGTTGTTTACAGTGAGTTCTTAGGCTGATTTTACCTCATTATTTAACAAACCTCGTGATTTGCCACCATGTGCATCGTGCAAGGAAGAGCGTACCGCGTTGAATCACTCAAAAAGCCGTTTTCGTTTGGGGACCTAGCTGCAGATTGTCACAGACATTTGAAACGCAGTTTTTTAGAAAGACACACTTGCTTTTCATTGTCGTTAGCTGAAAGCAAAGCGCAGCGGATTTTCGAACTTTGTACCTCAAGAGACCTTTGCCCTTCTACGCTTCGACGTGGCCACGAAATCACGCTTTTTTCCATCAAGTGTTTTTCTATTTTCACTGAACGCAACGGAAAAATATTTACTGAAATCCGTAATCTTTGCTGAGGATAAACCAACGAAGATCTTTTGTTTATTTACATATTTCAATCAACCATCAAACAGCGTAAACACCTAGTCGGTGCACGAAAACACCCGCAAACCATTTAACAGCACTGACATCCTATAAGGTTGACGTTCTCTTTTAACGTAGCCTACGTACCTACGACCATTTATCCAACGGCTTCGTTTGAAAGTCCAGTCATCATCCATATTTTTCAGGATTAAGATCAATTGTCCGGTTTTATCGGCAGCAAATCGCCTGCTCATTATCGGCTTTTGCCGTGGTTTCAGCCCAAACTCAATCTTTGCTGGTTTGCATTTGTTTACTTCATTTGTTTCTCCCTACAATAGCTTTTTTGTACTGTGTTTTTGAACAAAATTGACATTTTCGAACGAAAACTAAAACTGCACAATCCAAAAACAATTCAAACGAGCAGCTTAACCATTTGTGTAATTTTGAGTGAAAACCGAATTTTACAAAAGGGATAGTTTCTCCCTTAAAGCTTTATGGCTTGCTTTTTTCAGAAAGCTTTTCACAACCGTGTGTTCGTTGGCCGGTGATAAGGAACCGAACTTGCTTTCATGCGATAAAAGTTTGTCAGCTTTAGGGTCGTGTTCTTATCACTGTACCTTAATATGCCACTTAATCCATATATAGGAAAAAAACGTCAGTTCAACTTCTGTCAAGAACCTAACATCTCGAACCACATGGGAGACAACAAGATACAGGCAAACATAAGTCGTCGTCATGGGGCTTTTGCTTACATGGGTTTTGCGTTGTGTAGGGGGAGGCTAGGGCAAGAAGGTAGGTTTGATGTTTCCCTTAGGTGTCAACTGAAGGAACTGAAAGCCAGAGTTGTAAGTCAGGCCGGGCTTTTCGGACCAGGCTGGGTTTCGGGGCGGCCTCGAGGTTAAGTTAAGTTTGTCAAAATCTTTCCGGTCGATTTCGGGTCTGCATACAAACCTTTTTTATAACATTCAAAGAATTGAAGCGGAACACCCGGTCTGCCCCGCTTGCCGTTCGACTTCCGACCGAGGAAGTGATTAAAGCCAATTGCTCGCTATCTGCGCCTAAACCGATTTGACCAAAAAAGCGCTTCCCTCGTCATTTCTGATCGAGGCATTTTGAGTTTCGACTTTCACATCAGGCACATTCATCTGATGCAGTTCCCTCTGACTTAGCCGAATTC
>JGI24158J21664_10011580_pt1 | contig 11727 bp, 8 predicted proteins | sample Ectturendosymbi3_FD_21664 | JGI IMG/M metagenome (IMG submission 21664)
AATACTTTACGCTGCAGCTAATGCGTTCAGCAACAGTGAACGACCGCTTTGTGAACATGTCCTGACCAGAAAACAAGTACGCGCGATTTGCGCATTAAATTTTTATCGGACGCTGATCACCTTACTCCATTTCCATAGGGACCCTCGTCGAAACTGGTATAACTTGTTTGCATAGTAATCAGAATATAGATAAAACAGCTACCATGCTAAGATTTAGAAATAGGTTGATTGCTATATTGGTAACAGGCTTGCACTAGTAATTGTGGGCTTGGTTACAGAAAAACTTAGCGTGCGTATTTTTATCCTCCAGGTACGTACAGGGCCCGGGTACGATGCACCTCTTGTACCCCCTCTCATAGGTCCTGTTTCCAAATTTACATTAGAGGTTATCCGCGATTACAAGTCAACTACTTTCGCACTGAGCATTGGAGTCTATCAACAATGGAAAGAAGTTGGGTAGATTAAGGTCCAGAGCATACATTCTCCCAGAACAACCAGTAGTCTTCCAACATGCCTCTGTACCTGCCGAGTGATTTGCGGGGATCATATAATGCACGTATGATAATCAACACGGAAACCATATGGAGTGATTCCGCAGGTAATGGAAAAGCATGGCGCAGATTGCTTTACAGTTTAAAACCTCTACCTGTCCACCCTGAAAACCCAATAATAAGAAAACACCTCGGGCCCCATACGCTAACCTTTAGTTCGCTGGGATCGGGCACCCACGTCATTTCCATATCAACGTCACTGGCTTTATCATCAGCAAGCTCGTCATCTCCGAGAAGGAGGCTTCTGTAGCGGGCAATCTGGTCTTCCGTGGTTGCTCGCGACAATGACACTGCAATATGTCACGTGACCGGAGGAGTTGCCACAAGATGTTGTTAACTAGCTCACAAGACAGTCGTCAACATTTTCATCAACACTTCTGCAACCGTACGTCAGGTGGGAAGGGTTGAATGTACGCTTTTTTTAAATAAGAAAATGTCGCATTTCAAACCGGGAGTATGCGAAAAAATTAAGTGGTCGAATGGGAAGATCACTGAGCATTCAACGCATGATAGGGACAGGTTTTAAAGTGATCGCTCACACACAGTGCGATTGCAATACAGCCACCTTTTACTTTGGACGATTTCAAAATACAGAGTAGACCATCTTCGATGTAGATCAACTGGCACTGGTTTGCTATCCAAATACTTCAAGCAACAATTATTTTGTATTGTGAAGTAATTGGACATTTCAAGATTACCTTTTTTCAATTATTGCAACGGCCCACTTTCAGGTATTGTAATCATAGGCGCCGGGGCAGAAAAATCTGGAGCGCTTCAGCGTTTTGCCGGAAAAATTAGGTTCATGACCCAAAAGCAGACTTAGAGTTAAACCAGGTTTTTTTAGGTATTTTAGGGACCCGATTCGGGTCCCTAGAATTTAAAATCTGGTCCCTAGAATCAGCGAAAATTATCATCGGGTACCTAGAATCAGAGAAAATCGGGTCCCTAGAAGCAGAGAAATCGGGTCCCTGCATATCAATACCGGGTACCTAACATTTTCCTTAAAAAAAACCTGGTTAAACTGACAAAAAAATTGTAAATCGCAATTTCGGAAAATTATTATTAACAAAACCGAAGTATTTAATGATTTTTTTCATGTTTGAATTGATTTTTTGCAAGGAAATTTTACGAGCATATTTAGTACTTATTCGTTTGCGCGATAATCTGAAGATCGCTAGTAAGCCTGAAACGAAATCCTATGTACCACACATATTTTTGGAATGCGTTCACAATTTCTCACTATTTTTACTATTGAGTGGCAAAGGATACAAAAGACCATTGTGACTAGAAATACTGAGATGATTCGCATGCAAACAGCTGAATTTATCTAAAAGATGCAATCTGTTAACCACGGGCCTCGGAATATTTGCTGCTGACTTCAGCATGCTTACTTCTGGAAACGGACATGCGTATAGATGCTTTTTTTTAGTTGAAACTTGCTTAATAGCATAGCAGATGTGCGCATTACGATGCTTTCACTACCTCGAAATTAGGTCAAGCTGCGTACTCTCTGCTGCCAAGTCAGCTAGAAGTGGATTAAAAAAAATTGTAAGAGCAGCGAGAATGCGTTTTTCGTTAGGGATTAGTTTGCAACGGAAACGGGGCGCATCTTAGTCGTAGTCGCTTAGTGTGAAGCTTAAGCTTGTCATATGTGCTTTTTTAACGCATGTGCAAAACGTATATTTATACTATTCCGAAATAAATAATAACACTACTATCTCCGGTACAAAATAGCAAATAAACTCATTTAACTTTTGCAATTTATCATTGCCCACACAAGCTGATTGCCAATCCATTTGTTTTTCAATCTTGGTTCATACATGAAAACAGATTACATCTGCACTGCCTCAAGATGCAGTCTTTCCATTTTCCCAACATGTAACCGACATTTTTTAATCGTACGATTTGCATACTCGGGGTAAATTGCGAACGGCCAACGGCTTTTTCTGGCGGACATACTTATAGGTGCTTTCGAATTGCAATCTTCAAGTTCTTCATCCGATCCGCTGGAAGATGCCAGGAACTCCTTCAAATCCAGGTTCTCCAATTCCTTCTCTGTGAACTTGCGCATTGTCACTGCGAGTCTCTTGTGATCGGTTTCATCCCATGTGAGATCGACCTTGTATCACAAAACAAACCTATTGCTTTTCATTGATCGCATTTAGTTCCACTTGATTTAACTTCAGTAGGAACAGTAGGTTTGCTGACGCACTGTTTTTCAAGGTATTATTATGAAAATACCAGCGTTTGAAGCTACCCATGTCAACCGATTTTAAGAAAAAAAAGGAAAATTTTCCGAAAGTTATTAACAAAAGAAAAAAATCATCAATCTGAAGTTTATGCACAAACAAAGAACTAAGAAAAACAATTTACATTTATTTTTACACAATTAAAAAAAATTGCACCATTTGCATTAAAAAAGCACTAGGAACGAAGTCTATTGAAAGAAATCCTTTCTCAGCACAGAATCAGACACTAAGATCTCACAGAGTATATATTTCGTCGACAAAGCAGGCATCAGCTCTTATTCAAAAAGATGGTGCAAGGTTAGCGGCTTGAAGTGAAACACCTTCATACATTAACTTACTAGGAGCAATTTGCATCTATTTTTCATCTGTGCAATGACCAATTTCGCCAAACAAACACTTTTGACAAATGGCCAAAATTAAGCAAAAATCTGTTTGATGGTTCCTGACAATCTCTTGTCTTAACTTTCTGCCCTCTGCGGCTTTAGATCTGACGGTGAAGAAGATATACTATGCTGGTCTCATTGAGTCTTAGTTATCCACTTTTATTTTTTACCACAAAACGGCTGGAGTTTAAACGCGATTGATGGCGGTAGCAAAACAGATTTTCTTCTGAGAGTTTCAGGACGAACATTCTGCCCAGAAAGTTATTTACTGGTGCTTGTACTTTTTACTGAAGTTTGTACTAAAAACTTCGAGAAACGAATATTTCCTCTAAGTTTGATAAATAGCGCTTGTTTATAATGCGTGGTGGCCTTTCTTCCCATGCCAAGTCCTATGGGTCAATTAGACCAAAGTCCTGCCACAAAATGCAACATTGCACGTCACAGCTAACCTTTGATTGGGTAAGAGCAGTAGTGACGAACTCTGGGGGTGTGTACTGATCCTTGTCAGGCATGCGATCTGCCGAGTCCTTCGGTTTTTCGTCAAATGTTATGTCGTCAGGCACAAACCGTATGTCTAGCTTAGTAGCGCTGGATTCATATTCCATTCCATCACACTCCTGTACAAAAAAAAAAAAACTTTGATGAAATATCAGGTCAAACTATATTTGGCCAGATACAAAACGAAACCAAATGACGTGTTTATTGACTATCTTGTCACACAGATACAATTTCGTTGCTGTTCTTCCAAACTGTTTTAGTGTTTCCAGTCATTTGCATTTGGTGAATATAATCGATTCCTAAAAAAGAACGAAGACCAGAAAACCGGTAAAATTTGTCACCACGTTTCATGACATTTCAAAACTACGTTTCACAGCAACATTACTTGTGTACTGTACAGCCCACATAAACAATGCAAAAATGGTAACTCGTCTTTCGTGTGAATTTATTCATCACAAGTTTTGTTTCGAAAAATTCATCGAAATAAGTAGATGCTAAGCCAGGTAAAAGTTCTTTATTAAATGGTGGTAAGTACAATACCTGATAAATTGCGTCAGCAGTTCCAGGAGAATCGCACTCAACCACAGCATAGTAGTACTTTAGTCTGTTGAGCTGATATTCGCGTAGTTTCTCCATTTGATACCTGGGCAAACACAACAATCACAGAAACTTGGCGAGCAACGATGGACTACGTTCGAACGTTTCTTGTTGCTGGTGCAAGGTTAGCGGCTTGAAGTGAAACGCTTTCATACATTAACTTAAATCGAATTACATGAACGGTATTTTAAGTAAAAAAACTTTATTTGGAACCTACACAAACAGAAAAGCACTTACTTTGCGTCCTCATTTTTGCGCATCGCGTTTTTTTCATCGCTATCTTCGTCAACGTCACCATTATTGCTACGAAATTCCGCTGGACCTTGCTTGGTTTCTTCGGCAAGCCTCTTGGCGCCATATTCGGAAGGATAAATAGTCACCCTTTTTACCGTGCCTCTTGGCGGTTTGAATGAGTTTAGCAGAACAAGGAGATCTACCGCTCTGGATGTAACAAATGTTCACTGTCACAAAAATCGACGAAATAATGGCTGCCACAAATAAAAAATAGTTGAAGAAAATTTTAAGGGAGAACGAAACTAGTCAGCAAATGAGTTTATAAACTTCACAAGGATTAATCGAGGGCATAAAAAACAATTTTGGCGCAAATTGCTCGCAAGTTCGGGATTTCCCCGCTGGTCGCTCTCCGTGTGTCGCGACTTCCCTGACTGATCGGTCAGGTCGATGTACAGGTACATCCGCGTTTGCAAAGACAAGACCAACAGAGCTGTTTTACTGTTATTATGCACCAAAATAAGTATTTTGATAACTTTTCCGAAATTCGTGAGTTTACACCTTTCGCGTCTTAACGCGATTTCGTATGAAAGAAGGGCACATAGGTGTAAGATTCCATTATTGTGCTAGGACTCGATGAATTAACACAAGCGTAACGCAAATTGGTTTTCAGAAGAGATTGGAGTAATAAATCAAGCTAATGGAGTTACATTGGTCTATTACCACGCAATTGCTTTTTTCTATGCAAGGAAACATACTTCACTTTGTCCCAATCCAGATTGCACAGAGCTAGACGTCGACTTATATCTTCTGACCGAGGAGCGTCAGCATCAAGTTCACCCCAGTCATGACTTAGAGTTTGCTCGCTATTGCTTTCTTCTTCATCCGAATTTTCTTCGTCTGTGCTGGACTCAACATTTCCGTCGCCGCGAGCAAGATCAGGTTCGGTTTCTGATGACGCTTCACCATCTGACCTGGCACCCAAAAAGCATATTAACTGCAACGTTTACTAACAAAACATTATTGGCTCAAAATACCCAAACAAATAGGTATTGCCATTCTGCATTAGTAAAACCTTTAATAAGAATTTTGCTTGATTTGGATTCCTTCGCCTTAGATCTCGACTGACATAATCAGGGGCGTAACGAGGTTAGACGGCGCCATGGGCAAGAAACAAGTTTGGCGCTCCCATGTTCCAACCTGTACGGTTTGTCGGAAGCAAATGTACTGCATTGAAGAAAGTACTTGCAACATTAGGGCTTTTTACATTGCGCTTTAAGCGAGCTTATTAGCTCAATTTCCTGGTCACGTGACACGATTACTGCTGAATCACCAACTGTTTGAGCGATCGAATGAGCTCTCGGGAAAGTGAGCACAGCACGCTCGTAGTTGCTTGGTTCCATGGTTCGTAAGCGAGCTTCCTGGTAAAAGTGTGTTCGCGAAGCAGCTGCCTTAGGTTTGGCTGTCGCTACAACGCCTGCATTGGTTGGATGATGCATGGTTGAATTTAAATCACGTCTGTAGTTTTGAAATGGTACTGTTGCAACCTCTCCGGTGGCGTTGCGTTGATTATGTGATTCACCACGAACGGGATTGGTTTTAACTTAGTTTTGCAATCCATATTGCAGTAATAACGACATCAAACCGCTGTGTTACTGTGGAGTGTAGTGAAATTCTGTAGGCTACGTAACATGGCCTGGCTCTATTGTTTGTAGTGCGCTAGACTGCTGTTTTACTGCACTATTTGGATGTCAATATTATCCACAGAAAAATGTTGTTGCAATTTAAATACAAAATTAACGGCCTAGTGGCCTATATAGGCTAATTGCTGATGGTGCTTGGCCTCCAAAATGTACTGTAGGACACCACAATCTAATCGTATTTCAACTGCAGAAAATTGCGTGTTATAGTAAGATCTGTAGGATTGTGATAATCCCTTTGTGCTGTCTGATGCATGCTGAAATGTTGCAGTAACCTGTGCAAACAAATGACTTGTAATCCTGGCCTAATGTTTTTGCCTTTCATCAACCTTAAGCAAGCTGGGTTTTGTGAAAAGTAAGGACTACTGTGCCTCTTAAGTGCTGTCGCAGAAGACTGTATCTCCACTTGTCATTTGTAACTGGAAAATCTATAGCGCTACAACAACCAAAAAGTTTACTCGTGAAGCTGGCGCCGCTAGCCTAAGGACCGCAGCACAGAACACCCAACCCAGTCGTTCAGAAGCGCATGTAAACACACAGCTCCAACGTTCTCGTTTTGGTTCAATTGCACTGAGCTCTTTTGACGTCAAAACTCCCTTCGACCGCACTTGCTAGCACGACCATGTAAATAGGGAATTTTCGGCGGTCCCCGCAGTGGCTTGGCGGCCCATAGCGATTCGGCGCCCAGGGAGTTATTAAACTACTGGATATTTTTCATATGCAAGCTATAATCTGATGGTCTATTGCGAAATTCACTTCTAATAATGTTAAACACGAAATCCTTTAATTCAACATGTAATGTGTATTCGCTAAAGCTTGCAAGATTAAGTATTTATTCCTCATAAACCATATTTTTGGCAGGATTTTGCTGCATTTAGCAGATACAGATTTAGAAATTACCATTTAACATTTTGTAATAAAGTCAATCAAAAATATTAATTAGCCGAGTTGTAATTTTGAATCCAATCGATATGGCAGTTGCAAATCGCCTTACACCATAATCGCGCCTTGTTAAATATCGAAGCACATGGGTCATGTTTATTTCGGGCCCAGTGTTGTAAACTACGTCCTTGATTTGGCTTCATCAAATTAGGAACCATAATATTCCATCACATCAACTTTAAAGCAATGATGGTACATACAGAAGACTGACTGCTGTTACGCTTTTTTGCAGGGTTTTTAGCAAAACACAGATGAGACAAGCACAACGTGACACCACTGATTACAGGGATTAGAATACCATATCAATACAAAATTATACTAATGACATACAAACGTAATTTATTGATACAGCGGAGTCATGCAAGTTTAATTTTGGCACAAAACGGATTGTAAAAAACTCGTCTCATGAAGTTTCTAAGCAGTTGCCTCATATTTCTTCTATGAAAAATTTCCTAAACCTTGCAAAGTATTCACCTAAAAGAGCATCTTACTAGAGGTTGTTTACTAAAGAAACTGAAAGCAGGCTACAAATCAACCAAATGTTGTAACTGGAAGAGTTAATATTTCATTATTTTGGACTTCGGATCATGCAGAGCACTACACTTATTCCGAATGACCCTTTGGTCAAAACTATCCGGAAAAATATTGTACATTTGTAGTATGAAGTCAAGTGGAAAATGCATGCAATATTAATGGAGATAAACACACAACGCTACTACATGACATGGCATGGTCATACAAAATTCAACGACCTTTTGGAAGCATAATGTATCTTCCCTAAAAATAATTTCTGTTGTACTTGGGCTTTAGTGAGAAACACACAATTCATGTTTGCTTGCAAGCATCAAACACATTGCCAACAGCCATTTCTTCACATTATACGAACTAAATACTCGTCTGATGATGATTCTTCAGTATCATCACTTGAAATATCTTCTACAGAGTGTTCTATTGCTTTCTCTTCATTCAAAAGCTTAGTCAAACCTGCAAAACAAGTATATATTTCAGCTGTTTCACTAATTTTGAATAAAAAAATGTTGTAGCTTCTCCATGGCAATTAGGCCTTGGAACACTATTGATAAACCCTGATGATGTTGGCTGTGTCGCCTATGAAAAATCAGCACAGTTTTACATCTTCCATCATTAGTGGATTACTTCTAATAGTAGATTTCCTGACAAAAAATCAGAGCAACGATAAAAACGTGTGATCAATACACGAAGCAGGGGTGGGCAATTAGTGGCCTACGACAATGTTTTCAGTGGCCTGCGGCAGTATGCAGCAGAAATCTTTAAATTTGAAATTTCCTCATAATTATCACAGTAAATGTTAGTGCTGAGGCCAACTCGCCAAGACTTGCTTCTATTTCCATTTGAAGGTATGGACCTCCACTAAATGTGGCCTTCTCAAAGTGACCCCTGGGCCAAATAAATTACCCATCCCTGACAAAGCATCAAAAACAACGTTACATAACTAGCAGTAGCTCATAAACAGCTGACGTTAAAATTGACAATGCAACTGTTACTTATATTATTGTTGCAACCTCTCTGGTGGTGTTGCGTTGAATGTGTGATTCACCACGAATGGGATGTGTGTGAAGAACAACAATATATATATACGTGGCGTGAACAAGCAATAATAGAGTGATTGCGGCGCATGATCTCTATTGTTGCTTGCTGCCACAGTGCGAAGCTTTGCGCACAGGCCGCTCAGGCTTTTCCAATCGCAACACTATGCACAGCACTGAACTGCAGCAATTACATCATTTAGAAATAGTTACGAGAATGTGTAATTTATCCAGTCAGTATATTTGCGAAGTCCGCTATATAACACCAACACCATTTGATAGAGGTTTCAGTTTCGCCACTGCAGACCATGCCACTGGAATTACTATTCATTTGCAGGAAACACAAATCCATGTTTGCATTGATTGAATGTCAGACATGCACTGTACTGAGTTATGTGTTAGTGCTTAATGGGTTATATGCGTGGAAACAGAATTCATCACCACACCAATATTATTACAAAATATTATCATTATATTAGTCGCCACTTAACACCTTCGGCTCTGGGTTGTGTTTACCTTTGAGGCATGTGTGAGACACTTTTTTACCGTCACTTTGTAACTCCATAACTTGCCTTCTGATTGCGCTAGAGCAGGGTTTTTTAAAAAGTGTTTTAGGGACCTGATTCAGGTCCCTAGAATCAGCGAAAAATTATCATCGGGTTCTTAGAATCAGAAAAAATCGGGTCCCTACCAGGTACCTAACATTTTTCTTAACAAAACCTGCGCTAGAGAGCTGTTCAAATGCTCGAAAGATGTGGCAAGTCTTCTAGTTTGGATACAAAAATGCAAAGTTTTGGATTTTGTTTTTTTGTAGGTGACATCATGAGTGGGGTAGGTTTTAGACCATTTTGGTTCAGGTTACCTGGCCTGGGCACCAACTGCAAGAGGGAATTTTGTGACTCAAGTTTTTATTGGAAACTAGGCTAGAATCTGAGTCTTTTGAGCCTTTGTTTTTTTAGCATTTCTGGTTCAAAAGTTATGGCCTAAAAACAACAAATTAATTAATCCCCTAATCAAAGAATTACCTAATTATCAATTTGTGTTGTTTTTAGGCAATAACTTTTGAACCAGAAACACTAGAAAGTCCATCAAAGACTCGGATTACAGCCTCCTAGTTTCCAATAAAAACTTGAGCCCACCTTCAGACTGGACCACTATGGTCTTATAAAGCAAGAAGTGAGTTTTAGTTGCTCCAGTCCCTTTACATAACTGCATACATTAAGAGGGTAGCAGGTAAGCACTGTCACAGCACAACTACAGACACTTTGCAGTAACAAGCAACCCATACATAGAGCTTGTGAACGAACAGGTACATCAAAAACACGAGTTTGCCACCCAGAACAAATTGTCAGGGAGGGTTTGAAAAAGTGAAAGGAGGTCATACAAGTGGCTTGGCTGCATTTGGCGTGAAGCATACTTACTTCATTATCACATCTCTGAGCTCAATACTATGCAATTATGCTATGAAAACAGCTTATTAAGCAGAGTTTTGAGTTTATGAAAAAGGGTACTTTACTACAGGAACAAATGGAGCAATTTTGGACCATGCCAAATTGCTGTCCTAGTTGGCAGTTGTCCAGTTGGCGATTTAAATCCTTCACAAAAATATAGATGCTGAGCAGTGTCTTGTAAGTTGTTACTTTCATCTAGTGCTAATGAATTAAGTTTAAAGATTGTACATTTTCTACATAATGCTGGCTCCATCTTCATCGGTCAGTTAGTTCCTTACTGCAGCCAACTGTTGTATGTGATACACTGATTTTTAAAAACTTACATTTGCTCTCAGGCCACTACTCCTGCCTCTAACATGAACTCTTTTCAAAACTTCCATTTGTGGAGAAGCTACTGATGCTGATATGAACACCAGCAACAGCATAAAACCTTTTCAACTTGACCATTGAAATTGCAGTTTGTAGAAGGAAACAAATTTGCTGTGTCTGTGAATGAGCTACTGTCCTTTGAGCAGTAACATTATGTTCTTGTACTTACTAGTAAGCATGCTTCACAGCAAAGTGATGGCTGCTATTTTAAAATCTGTAACCACTATTGTGTGATATTAGCCATTGATACAACTTAAGCAAAAAAGATATAGCTGTTCACTACTTATTAAATTCTTGGCTCTCCAAATTCACTTTTCCATGGTCACTCATCTCTATTGACAGACTTACAATTCTACTGCTTTTCCAAGTTTTCAAAATCGTTGCAAACCAATGTAGAGCAAGCAGCTGTTGATTATTTTGGTCATGCAATAATAGCCTTTGTCAGTTTGAGTCACACAAAGGTTTTTAGCAAAACCACACGCAGTAAATTTGCATTAAAGATCAAAGTCAAAATGTTGAGCCAAGTAACTAGCATGGAGTGCACTTTACGCCTGAAAAATATGAGAATTGTCAGCTCATGCGAAAAATGAATTAGGTTAAGATAAATTAGTCAAATTCAGCTGGCTAGATTGAAGAGTTCAACAGGCCATATGTGGACTAGAGACCAGACAGTTGTTTGCCTGCACTAGACAGGGCATGATTTTGTATTATTACAGATTACTCTGCTCATTTTTTACTGCCACACACGCTTGGTTTAAAGCAGTGGTTCCCAAAGTGGGCAGTACTGCCCCGCTGGGGCGGTGAAGCAGAAATGGGTGGTTGGGGGGCGATAGGAGAACCAGTTAATATTACATATGTTTTCTTACAAACTTTGAGTGACCAAGCGTCATAAAAAAACAGTATGATCAACAAACGTGTATGCATGTAATTTGTAAACAAAAACTTAGCGTTTTGGAAACAAAACAGAGATGAAATGCTAGGAGATAACTTGATGAACTGCAGTTTCCATCACTAAAGGTAAGCTGCACAGTAAAACTGTCCTCCTCTATAATGAAATGATTGTGATTGGAATTTTTGTCAGCTGTACTTCTGGCACGGGTAAACTGCTACTTAATAATGCCCGTTTCGTTACAGTGACTATCACCGGTCAGGTTTGAGAATGCACGCTTGCACTTAGACTCAGCCTGTAAC